>OLSX01000178.1_pt1 | contig 61818 bp, 53 predicted proteins | sample 1673141 | NCBI WGS metagenome assembly OLSX01 (sample SAMEA3136759, study PRJEB25190) | human gut metagenome | biome: human gut; feature: human-associated habitat; material: faeces | place: Austria | collected 2013 | reverse complement strand
CCAACGACCCCCTGATTAACAGTCAGGTGCTCTAACCAACTGAGCTATTGAAGCAGTGTGCATCATTTCTGAATTGCGAGTGCAAAGGTACAGGGTTTTTCCCAAACTTCCAAACATTTCTCCATATTTTTTTCAAAAACATCAAAAAAAAATATTTTTTCGCTCATTTCATGCCCTAATGTGCCGTGTTATTCGTACTTTTGCATATTATGAGAAAGGTATTTATAGTAATACTTCTGGCGATGGGCATCTCCGTCCACGCCCAGAACAAAGACCACAATCTTGAAGTGGCCAAAAACTTGGAAGTTTTCAACTCCATATACAAGCATCTCGACCTGCTTTATGTCGATACCCTCAACGCCAAGGAGGTGGTGGGCAATGCCATCAACGGCATGTTGCGCAGTCTGGACCCCTACACGGTGTACTACTCGGAAGACAAGACCAACGAGCTGCGCACCATGCTCACGGGCAAGTATGCGGGCATAGGCAGTATAATAAGGTGGAACTCGCAAATCAGCAACTCGGTCATCGAGGAGCCCTATGAGGGCATGCCTGCCGCCGAAGCCGGTCTGCGCAAGGGCGACGTGATACTCAGCATCGACGGCGAGTCGATGAAGGGCAAGGACAACGCCTACGTGAGCGACCATCTGCGTGGCGACGCCGGTACCACCTTCGAACTCAAGATACGCCGACCCTCTACTGGCAAGGAGATGCGGTTCAAGATTACGCGTCGGTCCATCCAGATGCCCGCAGTGCCCTATTACGGCGTGCAGCAGGGTGGAATAGGGTATATCAAGCTCAATGAATTTACAGAGAACAGCGCCAAGATTGTGCGCAACGCCTTCATCGATATGCGCCACCAGCAGATTAAGGGACTTATCCTTGACCTGCGCAACAATGTCGGCGGTTCGGAACTCGAGGCAGCCAATCTGGTAAACCTCTTTGTGCCCAAGGGCGTGACCGTAGTGTCCAACCGTGGCAAGCTGAAGCGTGCCAACCACGACTACAAGACCACCAGCGAGCCCATAGACACCGTGATACCCATCGTGGTGATGGTCAACGGCAACTCAGCCTCGGCGGCAGAGATTGTCACCGGTGCCCTGCAGGACATGGACCGCGCCGTGGTGCTCGGTACCAAGACCTACGGCAAGGGTCTGGTGCAGATGCCCATCGACCTGCCTTACAACTGCGAGATGAAGGTGACCACCAGCCGTTACTACATACCCAGCGGCCGCTGCATACAGGCACGCAAGTATCGTCACAATGACGGCGGCTCGTCGGAGGTGATAGCCGACTCTACCAAGCGCAAGTTCTATACCCTCAACGGCCGCGAGGTGCTCGATGCCGGTGGCATCACGCCCGATGTGGTGGTCGAGGGCGACTCGCTGCCCAACATCGCCTACTATCTGGCGGCTGCGCGCGACTCCAACGAGGTGTTGCTCAACTACGAAGTAGACTATATCGCCAAGCACCCTACGGTGGCTCAGCCTGCCGACTTTGAACTCTCCGACGAAGACTATGCCGAGTTCAAGAAGCGTGTGCTCGACTCGGGCTTCACCTATGACCGCACCAGCGAGAAGTTCCTGAAAGACCTCGAACAGCTCACCCGCTTTGAGGGATACTATGACGACGCCAAGCCCGAGTTCGAGGCGCTCAAGAAGAAGCTCAGCCACAACGTCGCCAAGGACCTCGAATACAACAAGCAGGCCATCAAGAACATCATCAACAATGACCTGATGGCTGCCTACTACTTCCAGCGCGGTGCCACCCAGAACTCGCTGCGCCACGACAAGCAGATGGACGAAGCGATGAAGCTCATTGCCGACGGCGAGCGCTATGCCAAGATACTCAACCCCAAGAAATAGCAGGAGTCCAATCTCCCTTCACCGCTGAAGCATGGCACAGACGCTGAAACAGAAAACCATAGGAGCCATAATATGGAACTTGCTCGACCGTGGCGGTCAGCAGGTCCTGCAGATGGCTATGGTCATCGTGGTAGCCAACATCCTCTGCCCCGACGACTATGCCCTCGTGGCCATGCTTGCCATCTTCACCGCCGTGGGCAATCTGGTGGTCGAGAGCGGCTTTGGCGCCGCCCTCATCCAGCGTCATGATGCCGACGACCGTCACTACTCATCGGTCTTCTGGTTCAATCTCGCGATGAGCAGCGCCCTCTATCTGCTGCTCTTGGGCTGTTCGCCCTGGATAGCGGCATACTTTGGCGAGCCCCAGCTGGTGGCACTCTCGGCGGTAGTCTTCCTGAGTCTTCCCCTCAACGCCACCATGCTCATCCAGACCACCCTGCTCAACAAGCAGATACGGTTCCGCCACCTTGCCAAGGTCAATCTGGCGGCGATGCTCGTGTCGTCACTGGCTGCCATCGTGATGGCGCTCTGCGGCTGTGGCGTGTGGACCCTGGCGTGGCAGCCCGTAATCCTCGCCGGCGTGAAGAGTGGGCTGCTCTGGACCACCAACCGCTGGCGGCCCCAGTGCTACTTCAGCATGGCGATTATCCGCGACCTCTTCGGCTTCGCGTCGAGTCTGCTGCTCTCGGGCTTGCTCAACGTGGTCTTCATCAATGTCTACTCGCTTGTCATCCCGCGACTCTACCCCAAGCGCGAACTGGGCCTGTTTACCCAGGGCAACAAGATATGCGACCCCATAGTGAGTCTGGTGTACGGCAGCATACAGAACGCCACATACCCCATCTTCAGCAACATACAGAACCAGCACGACAGGCTCATCAACGCCTACCGCAAGTCGATACGCTTCACCTCATTCCTCACCTTCCCGCTGCTCATCGGCGGCGTGATGGTGGCGCCGGCACTCTTCCGTCTGCTCTTCAAGAGCGAGTGGTGGGATGCCATACCCTTCTTCCAGCTGCTGTGCATGGGCGGCTGCTTCACCGTGCTCACCGCCATCAACAACAACTTCATCAAGGTGAGCGGGCGCTCTTCGGGCATACTGCGCATAGAGATTATCAAGATGGCACTCACCGCCGTGTCGATAGCCCTGCTTGCCCGCGAGAGCGTGCTGGCTATGGTGGCTGGTCTGATGGCGGTAAGAGGCGTGGTACACCTTATTAATATATATTACACCCAACGCTACACCGGCTATGGCATGTGGGCGCAACTCTGCGACACGGTTCCCTATCTGCTGCTGGCCATGGTAATGGCTGCCGCCGTGTGGAGTGTGGGTCTGGTGGTCGACAAGCCCTGGCTGCTGCTGCCTCTGCAGATAGTGGCGGGCGCGGCGGTATATACCCTGCTGGCCTATGCCACCGGCAGCAAGATACTCAAAGATGCCATCCGTTTACTGCTTAAGAAAGAAACATTATGAACAGAGACGTCAAGGTGAGCGTGCTGATGCTCGCCTACAACCAGCAACAATATGTCGATGAGGCCATACGCAGTGTGGTGCTCCAGGAGACCGACTTCGATTACGAACTCATCATCGGCGATGATGGCAGCAGCGATGCCACCGCCGAGCGTTGCCGCGAGTGGCAGCAGCGCTATCCCGACCGCATAAGGCTGCTCGACCATAGCGACAATGTGGGTCTGGCGCGCAACTTCGTGCGCACCTACCGTGAAGCCACCGGCCGCTACATCGCCATCTGCGAGGCCGACGACTTCTGGACCGACCGCCACAAGCTGCAGATACAGGCCGACTTCCTCGACAGCCACCCTGAGTATGCCATGTGCTTCCACCGGGTGGTCAATTACTACGAGGCCAACGGCACCAAGAGTCTGAGCAATGGCGGCCAGCGTCACGAGATGACCATCAACGACATTGCCCTGTGCAACCCCATCACCAACGTGTCGGTGTGCTACCGTCGCGGCGTCTTCGGCGAACTGCCGGAGTGGATGGACCGCGTGACAAGCTATGACCTGGTGATGCATCTGCTCACCCTGCAGTATGGCAAGGTATACTACATGCACCGCGTGATGGCTGTCTATCGCAAGTTGGCCACCAGCATCTGGACTGGAGGCGACAAGGCCCGCCGCGCTGAAATCTCGCGCAAGAACCGCGACCTGCTCATCGGCTATTTCGCCGACCGCAATCCCGAGGTGTGCGACATCCTGCGCCGCGCCAACGCCCTCAACTGCATCGACATGGCCAACAGTATGGACGACTGTGGCAAGCACGAAGAGGCAGGCACCTATCTGCAGATGGTGAGCCAATACAAGCCCGACTGGAGCCCTGCCGAGATATACAGATACCGCCACAACATGACCAAGAGCCAGCGCCAACGCCCCATGCGCCGTCTGCTCACCGCCTGCCGCGCCTTTGCCTCCAAGTTTATCCCATTACCACGAATACGATGACACAGAAACCCCGTTCACATATCACCCTGGTGCCCTTTGGCGGACTGGGCAACCGGCTCAAAGCCATCAGCGCCGGCATAAAGCTGGCGCGCCAGACCCATAGCGACATCGACATCTACTGGGTCGTGGACAGCGGACTGGCCTGCCGTTTCGACCAGCTCTTCCTGCCCATCGACACCGACGGCGTGAGACTCATCGAGGCCACCGCCGACGACCTCAAGCGATGGGACCGTCCCCGCCGCAAGAACCTCTACCGCCCTTACCTCTACATGCTAAGCCACGGCGTCAGGATGTTTGCCAATGTGCAGAGCCAGGACGAGATAGACCGCTGCTTTGCCGATGGCAAGACGCACAACGTGTGGATTTCGAGCTGCGTCTACTTCCCCGACAAGGACCACGTGCCCGTCGACGCCTACGACATCTTCCACCCCAAGGCCGAAATACAGGCCGAGATAGACCGGATAGCCAGCGACTTCGGCGACAATACCGTGGGAGTGCACGTACGCCGTACCGACAATGCCGGCTCTATCCAGGGCAGCAAGACCGAGGACTTCCTGGAGTGTATGGAACTGCAGCAAGCCGACACCCGCTTCTATCTCGCCACCGACGAGGAAGAGATAAAGACCCTGATGCGTGGCGAGTTTGGCGACCGCATCATCAGTATGGACGCCGAGGCATGCCGCTCTACCGCCGACGGCATACGCAACGCTGTAGTCGAGATGTATGTGCTCTCGCGTACCTGCCGCATCTTCGGTTCGCACCGTTCTACCTTCTCGGCAGCGTCGGCATGTATCGGCAGGATACCTTACGAGGCGACCGACGCATCGACCGCCGACAAGTTGGAACCCTCTGCGCCCGTGGCGACGAAGATACTGACCATCATCGTGTCCTACAACTTCATGCCGTGGATAGACCGCTGTCTGGGGTCGCTCATCCACTCGCAGACTCCCACCGACATCATGGTGATAGACAACTGCTCCAAGGACGAGACCGTGGCAGAGATAGAGCGACGCTATCCCCAGGTGATGCTCGTGAGAAACAGCGAGAACCTGGGCTTCGGCCGTGCCAACAATATCGGTATGTGCTACGCCATAGACCATGGCTACGACGCCGTGCTGCTGCTGAACCAGGACGCATGGATAGACGCCGACGCCTTAGGCAGACTGGCTGAGGCGAGCCGTCGTCATCCCCGTTACGGCATACTCTCGCCCATCCACCTCACCGGCAGCGGCGACAAGATAGAGCATGGCTTCGCGGTCTACAGCGGTGTGCAGAGCAAGGACCGCCAGCCCGAGGCTTCGCTGGTGCAGGTGCCCTTCATCGATGCAGCCATCTGGTATATGCCCGTGGCTGCCCTGAAGCGTGTGGGACTCTTCGCGCCCATCTACAAGCACTACGGCGAAGACAAAGACCTGGCCAACCGCATGGCATACCATCACTACCGCATCGGATTTCTGCCCCGCGTCTATGGCAGTCATGCCCGCGAAGAGCGCAAGGTGACCCACGACGCCTTCATCCATTCCGAGTTTGTCTATCACCTCTCGCAGGAGACCAATCCCAATGAGAAGTACAAGCATATACACCGGATAAACCATCTGGCACTGTGGAAAAAGGAACTCATGGCCATCATTACCCTGCAGTGGTGGCGTCTGGGCCGTTTTGTCAGGATATGGCGCCAGCTCAAAGACCTGCAAGGCGAGATAGAGAAGACTCACAGCGAGTCGTGCAACGTAGACATCAACAATTACAGATAATGGAAACAGCCCCAATCATACTCCTGGCTTACAACAGGCCAGAACACGTGGAGCGGGCGGTGGCTTCGCTTCTCCGCAATGCCGAGGCGGCGCAGTCGGACCTCTACATCTACTGCGACGGAGCCAAGCCCGGCACCGACCCGGCACCGGTGGAACGCGTGAGGGAGATAGCCCGCAGCGTAGAAGGCTTCAGAGAGGTGCATCTCGTGATGCGTGAGCGCAACTACGGCCTCGCCGCCAACGTGATAGACAGTGTGACGCAGGTGGTCAACGCCTACGGACGCGTCATCGTGGTGGAAGACGACCTGGTGGTGGCTCCCTACTTCCTGAGGTTTATGAACGACGCCCTCGAAACTTACAAGGACGAAGAGCGCGTGGGCCATATCCAGGCCTGCGACTTCACCCACGCCCCTCTGCCCGATACCTTTCTCATCAAGTGGACCGGCAGCTGGGGTTGGGCTACCTGGAAGCGCGCCTGGTGCCACTTCAACCCCGACGGCAAGGCACTGCTCGACGAGTTGCGTGCCCGCGGGCTCACCCGGAGATTTGACTTCAACGGCAAGTATGGCTTTACGCGTATGCTGCGCCGTCAGACCCAGGGTATCAATGACTCGTGGGCCATCCGCTGGAATGCCACGCTCTTCCTCGCCGACATCCTGTCGCTCAACGTGGGTCGCTCGCTCGTTGCCAACGAAGGCTTTGACGGCAGCGGCACCAACTGTGGCGGTGGAGGGCTCTACGACTCGCTGCTCTATCCCCACCGTCTCGCTGTGGAGAAGATAGAGCCCATCGAGGAAAACCTCGAGGCGCGTAGAGAGTTTGAGCGCTATTATGCCCGCACCAACTCGTTCTGGGCAAAGGCACGCCGCCGCATCATCCGTACCCTCCACGGCGACTTCGGAGCCTAAGCCATGCCCCGAAAGCGCCATAAAGCCGACGGAAGTAGTAATTTTCTCTGCAATAACCGTCGTGGTTTGGCTTTTTTTCAGTAAGTTTGCAATCTATGGAAGAAAAAACGAAGACATTGCATGTCATTGACAGACTGTTGACCCTCCTGTTTGCCCCCATCAAGGCCAACACCCTGTTCTTTGTCACCATGTACCTGCTTGGGGTGGTGGGCGAGTGGCTCACGCTGCCCAACATCAAGGGCATACACCTCTATGGCAATCTCTATCTCGAACTCTTCATCGACATCTATGTCGTCTGCGCCCTGCTTATGCTCCTTCCCGGCAAGGTAAGGATGTGGGTTCGTCGCCTTATATATATAATAGTATACAGTGTGGCCATCGTGGACATCTATTGCTTCTGGAAATTCCGGTCGACGATAACCCCCACGATGCTGCTGCTCGTCGACGAGACCGACTCGAGGGAGGCGGGCGAGTTTCTGCGCTCCTACCTCTCGCCCGAGGTGGTGTTCAGTCCGGTGGGATGGGTGCTCCTGCTCATCGGAGTTCATGCCCTCGCGGTGTGGAAGCGCCATTGGCTGAAGCAGCGGCTGTTGCCCGTAGCCGAGAAGTATGCTCCCGTGTTGGGAGGCCTGGTCGTGGTGGCTGGCGTGTGGGCCACGGTGTCGAGCTGGCACAACAAGACGGCGCTGGCGAAGCTCCTCTCAGCCCGTACGATAGGCGAGGTGGAGCATACGCTCACCGACCCGCAGCACGCCGTGCTCTATACGCCCCTGTGGAGGCTCACCTTCAGCGTGTATGCCAACTCGCTCGCCGCACAGCAGATAAGCCGTCTGGTGCAGAACGTGAATAAAATACAGGTAGACACCTGCTCTTTCCGCTCACCTACCATCGTGCTGATTATCGGTGAAAGCTACGGCAAGCACCACTCCCAGCAGTATGGCTATGAGCTGCCTACGACGCCACGGCAGTCGGCTCGCGAGCGCCGCGGACGACTGGTGAAGTTTACCGACGTGGTGTCGCCGTGGAACCTCACCAGCTTTGTGTTCAAGAACACCTTCTCCCTGCACGTCATGGGACAGCCGGGCGAGTGGTGCGACTATCCCCTCTTCCCCGAGGTGTTCCGCAGCGCCGGGTATCATGTCACCTTCCTCACCAACCAATTCCTGCCCAAAGCCAAGGAGGCAGTCTACGACTTCAGCGGCGGCTTCTTCCTGAACAATCCCACGCTGAGTGCTGCCCAGTTTGACACCCGCAACACCGAGGTGCACAAGTATGACGACGGACTGCTCTCGGACTATGACCAGATAGCCGACTCGACCGCCAAGAACCGTGGCAACCTCTATATCTTCCACCTCTTGGGTCAGCATGTGGCCTATCGCGACCGCTATCCCCACAAGCGCACCCACTTCTATGCGTCGGACTATGAGGAACGGCGTCCGGAGCTCTCTGCCAAGCAGCGCAAGATGGTGAGCTACTATGACAACGCCGTGCTCTATAACGACTCCATCGTCGACGCTATCTGCCACCGCTTTGACAACCAGGACGCCATCGTCATCTATATGCCCGACCACGGCGAAGAGTGTTACGAGGAAAACCGAGGCATCATCTGCCGCAACCATTCAGCCGAAATCGACTACGGACTGGCCAAGTATGAGTTTGAGATACCCTTCTGGATTTACTGCACCCATCGTTATGCCGTGCGTCATCCACAGATATTCAAGCAGATAGTAGAAGCACGCAAGCGTCCATACATGACCGACGCGCTGCCACATCTGCTGCTCTATCTCGCCGGCATCTCCACGCCCGATTACTGCTCCCGCTACAATATCCTGAGCGATGACTACGACGCCTCGCGCCCCCGTCTGCTCAAGGGAAAGACCGACTATGACAAGCTGGTGCCGCCTGCGAAACCAGCCAACACCGTTTCCACCCCATTCAAATAACCGATAATTATGGCATCCAATACTTCAGCCCAGCCCCTGCTCACCCGCGCCGAGTGCAATGTACTGAGAGGTGTGGCCATCATTGGCATCTTCCTCCACAACTTCTGCCACTGGCTCAGCCCCATTGTCAAGGAGAACGAATACACCTTCGTGCGCCACAATGTGGATATGCTCAACCAGGTGCTGAGCCATCCCGACATCTATCTCCCTGTGCATCTGCTGTCGTTCTTCGGTCACTACGGCGTCCCGGTGTTCCTCTTCCTCAGTGCCTATGGTCTGGTGAAGAAGTATGAGGCTCCCGCCATTCCCGGAGATGGCTCCCGAGTGCCCGGGAGATGGCAGTTTGTGCGCTATCATTACCTGAAACTGCTGAAGATGATGATCGTGGGCTTCGTGGCGTTTGTCCTGGTCGACGCCGTCACCCCCGGCAGCTGGCATTACACCGTCACCCAGGTGCTGGCCCAGCTGGTTATGGTCAACAACCTGCTGCCCGACCCCGATCATCAGATATGGCCCGGCCCCTACTGGTTCTTCGGACTGATGCTGCAGCTGTATATCGTCTATCGGCTGGTGCTCTGCCGCCGTCACTGGGGCGTGACCGTGGCGCTGATGGTGGTCTGCGTGGGACTGCAGTTGATGATGAGTCCCGAGGGAGATGCCATCAACCGTTACCGTTACAACTTCATGGGCGGTATGCTGCCCTTCGGCCTCGGCCTGCTCTATGCCCGCTATGGCGAAGGGCTGCGACAGGAACGCTGGTCACCATCATTGTGGGGCGCAGGCTTCATCCTGTCGTGTCTGCTCACCTATGCCTGCAGCCTGTTGTTCAGCCTGTGGGCAGTGGCTCCCGCCATCATCTGCGTCGGAGCCATCTGCATGGTCAAGTGGATAGCCGGCTGGTGGCAGAGAGTGGGCCACCCCGTGCTTTACGGGCTCGAATGGATGGGCCAGATATCAGCTGCGCTCTTCGTATGTCACCCCATAGTGCGCAAGATGCTCATCCCCATAAGTCGCCACGGCGACATCTACACTGGGTTGTTGCTCTATCTGATAGCCTCGATATGTCTGGCATGGCTCTTCCGCCTGCTGATGAACAAGATACCTAACCCTAAACTCTGAACGATGGACGCGAGACGAATAGAGTGGGCCAGCCTGTCGCGCTACCGCGGAGTGCTGATGGGCATTGCCATCATTATGATTGTGCTCTTCCACGTGGCACTGCCGCGCAGCAGCGCCTTCTTCGGACTGAAGCGCATGGGCAACATGGGAGTGGACATCTTCTTCTTCCTGAGCGGTATCGGCTTGTGGTTTGCATGGACCAAGCGTCCCGATGTGCTCCATTTCTACCGTCGCCGCCTGCTGCGCATACTGCCGGCATGGCTGCTGGCATCGACGGCGTTCTATCTGCCCGACTATCTCGGACCGCGGCGGTTCTCGTCGTCATTGCCCGACCTGATAGGCGACATTACCGTCAACTGGGACTTCTGGATACACGACGAACTGACATTCTGGTACATCCCCGCCACACTGATGCTCTATCTGTGGGCACCTTGGTTTATGAGGCTGGTCATGCGCAACCGCTGGTGGAGCCTCCTGCCCGTGCTGATGATGGCCTGGTGTGTGGCAGTGCAGTATCTGCCGCCCGTACATCATGCCGTGGGACATATCGAGATATTCTGGAGCCGCGTGCCCATCTTCTTTATCGGCATCGTAGCCGGTCAGTGGGTCAAGGAGCAGTATGCCCTGCCCCGCGCCGCCCTGCCCGTGGTGGCTGTCACCGCCCTGCTCACGCTGGCACTCTGCATCGCGCTCGAGCAGACGGCACACGGGCGCTTCCCCATCTTCCTCGAACGCATGCTATACATCCCTCTTACCCTCGCAGCCACACTCTGGCTCTGCCATTACCTGCACTGCCTGCCCCAGAGGGTAGCTGCGGCGCTGACATTCGTAGGAGGAATAAGTCTGGAGATATACCTCCTGCACTGCCACTTCATCTTGAAGTACATAGAACCGCTGGCGCTGGGCTACTGGCCCACCGCCCTTCTCTGTCTGGCCATCACCATACCCCTGGCATGGCTGATACATCAGTTGTTGAATGTAGTAATCAAACTCCTTAGGCTATGAGAGCTAAAATTATCGGTGCCCTGCGCGTCATACGTGTACGCCATTGGGTCAAAAACTTCTTCGTCTTCATCCCCATCTTCTTCGGTGGAGCCATCTTCGATGTCGACCAGCTCGGCGCAGGTGCCGTCACGTGGATGGCGTTCTGCTTTGCGGCGTCGGCCATCTACTGTCTCAACGACATCATCGACGTTGAGGCCGACCGAGCCCATCCCGTCAAGTGTAATCGCCCCATAGCTTCGGGCGCGATATCGGTGGGCGAGGCATACCTCATGATGGGAGTGATGGTGGCACTGTCTATGGCCATGCTGTCGCTGCTCACCGAGTGGAAGGCAGTGGGCGGAATAGTGGTGTTCTACCTGGTGCTCAACGTGCTCTACTGCATACGCCTCAAGGACAAGGCCATCATCGACGTGTGTATCGTGGCGTTCGGATTTGTGCTGCGCATCCTCGCCGGAGGTTTCGCTACCGACATCGTGCTGAGCAAGTGGATTGTGCTGATGACCTTCCTGCTCACCCTCTTCCTGAGCTTTGCCAAGCGGCGCGACGATGTGCTGCGTATGGAGGCTACGGGAGTGGCGCCGCGCAAGAATACCATCCGCTACAACCTCACCTTCATCAACCAGGCCATCACCATCACCGGCTCGGTGATGCTGGTGTGCTATATCATGTACACCGTGTCGCCCGAGACCCTCGCCCATTTCCACAACGACTATCTCTACCTCACCAGTGTCTTCGTTTTGCTCGGTCTGTTGAGGTATATACAGATAGCGGTGGTAGACAAGAAGAGCGGCGACCCTACCAAGGTGATACTCAAAGACCGTTCGACCCAGCTCATTGTGGCTGCGTGGTTCCTGGCGTTCCTCTTCATCATCTATATCTGACCCATGCGCCAAGTCTTTGTCTTCGATTTCGACGGCACGCTTACCCATAGCGACACGCTGATAGCCTTTATCCGCCACGCCTGTGGCCGATGGGCGATGTTGTGGGGCTTTGCGCTCTGCTCGCCATGGATTGTGCTGATGCTCATGCACCTCTATCCCAACTACAAAGCCAAGCAGAGGCTCTTTGCCCAATTCTTCGGCGGGTGGGAAGAGGCACGCTTCGATGCCGCCTGCCGCGATTTCGCCCGCAGCCATCGCCATCTGCTGCGCCAAGAGGGACTCCGCGAGTTGGGTAGGGCATTGACAGAGGGCGCCGAGGTGGCCATCGTGAGCGCCAGCATCGACAACTGGGTGGCGCCGTTCTTCGACGAGGTCGCCGGAACCCACCGCCGGCCTGTCGTGTTGGGCACCAAGGTCGAGACCCGCGATGGCAGACTCACCGGACGCTTTGCCACGCCCAACTGCTATGGCCCCGAGAAGGTGCGCCGTATCAGAGAGGTCTTTCCCGACCGCGACAATTATCACCTGACAGCCTTCGGCGACAGCCGGGGCGACAAAGAAATGTTAGACTATGCAGACCAAGGATACTACAAGCCCTTCAGATAACCGCCGACGCCAGACGGTGGGCGAGATTGTACGCTTTGGCATCGTGGGAGTCATCGCCACCGCCATACAGTATGGTGTCTATTGGCTCTTGCTGCCCAGGCTGGCACCCTCGTTGGCCATGACCATCGCCTATGCCATCAGCTTCGCGTTCAACTTCACCGCCTCCACCCGCTATACCTTCCGTGTCAAGGCCAGCGTGAGCCATGGCGCCGGCTTCGCCCTCTCCCATGCCGTCAACTATCTCCTGCAGATAGCCGTGCTCAATGTGGCGATATGGCTCGGTGTCGACGAGAGTTGGGCACCTATCCCCATGTTTGCCATCTGCGTCCCCGTCAACTTTATCCTGGTTAGATTTTTTCTCAAGAGGTAATGCCCACAGATTTACGTTACTGTCTATGACCCACAATCCTATCTCTACACCCATATCTCTGAGCCACCTGTTTCGGCTGCGCCGCGACGAGCGGTGGATGATGCTGGCTGTGGCGCTGCTGTTGGTGGCGCTCAACGCCCTCACCATCATCCATTATTACGGAGTCTTCACCCCGATTACCGACCATTACTGGAACCTCTTTGTCGGTAAGTTCCACATCTCGGGCTTTGACCCTATATCCTATTATGTCGTCTCCAATTGGGATGCGCGATACAATGTGTACCGCCATCCGTTGTTGGCGTTTATGATGTGGGTACCATATCTGCTCAACCAGACGCTGATGTGGATGACCGGCGTCAACTGCGCCCTCTTCATCATGACTGCCATCCAGGTGGCGGCGGCGTGGTATGCCTTCCTGTTTCTCTACCGTCTGCTGGTCGAGGTGATGGGACTCGCGCGCACCGACGCCCGTCTGCTGTCGTTCTTCCTCTATTCCTTTGCCTTTGTCATGGTCACCGCCATGGTGCCCGACCACTTCGTGCTGTCCCTCTGCGTGCTGCTTTTTGTCCTCTATTATTCGGGCTTGCTTATCACGCGGCGCCTGCAGATGTCATTGCCGGCGGCGATAGTGCTGTTTGTGGTCACTGCCGGCATATCCCTCAACAACGGGCTGAAGGTCTTCCTCTCTGGCCTCGTGGTCAACGGCCGCCGCTTCTTCCGCCCCAAGTACCTGCTGCTTGCTGTGGTGGTTCCCGCATTGATCATCTGGGTCGGCGCACGCTATGAGTATCGCTACCTCGTGGCTCCCGGCGAGAATGCCCGCCATGCGGCTATAGCCAAAAAGCGTGCCGAGCAGAAGCGGGAGGCACAGCTCAAGGCGCAGCAGCCGGCACCTGCACAGCCAAGCTCAGCGGCAGCCAAGCCCAAACCCAAGCGCCAGCCCAAGAAGGGCAAGCCGTTCATGCAGGGCGAGTTTATGCGGTGGAGCGACAAGACCTCGCCGCGCGTGGCGTCGGTCGTGGAAAATCTCTTCGGCGAGTCCATCCAGCTGCACCCCGACTACCTGCTTCAGGACCAAAGCCGCTTCCGCCCCATGATTGTCGAGTATCGCTGGGCGGTCAACTACGTCGTCGAGGCCATCATCGCCGTGCTCTTTCTGGCAGGCATCTGGATGGGTCGGCGCAATCGTCTGCTGTGGCTCTGTCTGTCGTGGTTCGGCCTCGATATGCTGCTCCATGTCGGGATAGGCTTTGGGCTCAACGAGATATACATCATGACTGCCCATTGGATATTCGTCATCCCCGTGGCGATGGCTGCGCTGCTGGCCCGACCCACCCGCTGGCGTCCCCTCTGCCGTGGCGTCATCGTGGCCCTTACCCTCTGGCTCTATGCCTATAATGGTTATCACATCGTCAAATACATGCTATGCTGAAAATGTTCAAGATAAAACCCGCCGAGCGGCTCGTCGCCGTGGCGGCTTTCGTGGTGATAGCGACGCTCAATGCCCTCGTCGTCGCCCAGTATTTCCCGCAGTTGTCTGCCCTTGGTGTCAACTATCACGACATGGCCCGCGACACATTCCACATGTCAGGTTTCGACGCGTGGAGCTACTCTGTGGTGTCCGAGTGGAGCGGTTGGCAGTATAATATCATACGCCACCCGCTGCTCGCCATCTTCATGTACGTGCCATACCTTATCAACCAGGCCCTCATCTGGCTCACGGGCGTCAACTGTGCCGTCATCGTGGTGGCAGTGGTCGAGGTGTTCTTCGGGTTCTACGGCACCGTGTTCTTCTTCCGCATCATGCGCGAAATCGTGGGGCTCACCCGCTCCGATGCGTGGCTCCTCATGGTCTTCTTCTACTCGATGGCGTATATCATGCTCACCGTGATGGTGCCCGACCATTTCAACCTCACCCTCTGCATGATGATGGTGGTGCTCTATGTGGCTGGCCGACAGCTGCAGACGGGCGCCGCGATGAAGATATGGCAGACGGTGGTGATGTTCTTCCTCATGGCGGGCGTGTCGCTCAACAATGGCGTCAAGGTCTTCCTCTCGGCGCTCTTCGTCAATGGGCGCCGTCTCTTCCGGTGGCGCTACATGCTGCTCGCCATAGCCTTGCCGTCGGCGCTGATATGGGGCGTCGCCAAGTTGGAACACCACACTTGGGCAGAGCCTTTAGAAATAGCCGCCAAGGCCAAACTCAAGGCACAGGACAAGGCGTTCCGCGACAGCCTCTATAGGGCTTATGCCGACACAGCCACTACCCACGACCCCCGACTTATCCAGCAGGGAGTCAACAAGATACTCCGCCGCCTGGCTCAGGAGAAATACCGCCGCAACCATGCCAATCCCAAGATTGGCGACCCTATGTCCAAGAAGGGATTTATGGCCTGGACCGACCGCAGTACCGACCGCTGGGCGAGCATTGTCGAAAACCTCTTTGGTGAGTCCATCCAGCTCCACAGCAATGTCCTCCTCCAGGATATCCTCAAGGACAACCGTCCTATGATAGTCCCCTACGATCACTGGGGCTACTACTGCGTCGAGGCTCTTGTCGCCCTGCTCTTTGCAGCGGGCATCTGGGCGTCGCGCCGCAGCCGTTTCTTCTGGATGGCATTCTCCTGGTTCGCCTTCGACATGTTTGTCCATATCATCTTGGGCTTCGGCATCAACGAGGTGTATATCATGACCGCCCAGTGGGCCTTCATCATCCCCCTCGCCATGGCCTACCTGCTCCGTTCTGCCCGTGGCCGCATGGGCGTGGCGGTGCGTGCTGTCACCATCATGCTCGCCCTTTGGCTGTGGATTTACAATGGCAGTCTCATCGTGGGCTACCTCACCTGAACCATGCCCCCTATATATAATAAGGTATAGTATGGCGGGCTGCCGACCATCGCCGAATATGCTAAAGTGCTGAATGGGAGCGTAAAATAAACTGACAATTCCTTTGCTGTTTATCTGAATTTTAGTAACTTTGCAGCCGAAATGTACAATTTGGCACCTTTGAAAATCGACTTGAAAGGTTTGCAAGAAGGTTTGACCACCGTCGACATCAAACTTGACGACGCTTTTTTTGAGGCCATTGAGGCCCCGGACATTAAGCGTGGTCAGCTTGATTTGCGATTGACTATCAGCCGGAATGAGAGCTTCTTTGAGTTGATGTTTGATATAAAAGGTCAGGTTATAGTACCTTGCGACCTGTGTCTCGACGACATGCTTCAGCCTGTCGCCTGTGACGAGAGGCTCGTAGTCAAATTTGGGGACGAATACTCCGAAGACGATGACCTTGTGACTGTCAACGAGGACGAAGGAATACTCGATGTCGCATGGTTTGTTTACGAATTTATCGTTCTTAATATCCCTATCAGGCATGTGCATGCACCTGGAAAATGCAACCCTGCCATGATGAAGGTTCTTGATGAACTTTCCACCTCCCGAAGTGGTGAAGAGGATGAAGAGCATAACGTAGACCCTCGTTGGGAGGCCCTTAGGCAACTGAATATTAAAGATTAAATTAAAAATTACACAACAATGGCACATCCTAAAAGAAGACAGTCGAAGACTCGTACACTTAAGAGAAGAACTCATGACAAGGCAGTAGCTCCTACACTCGCCGTATGTCCTAACTGTGGCGCTTACTATGTATATCATACCGTTTGCAGTACTTGCGGTTATTATCGTGGTAAAGTAGCTGTCGTTAAGGAAGCAGCTGAATAATGGAGAAAATAAACGCAATTATCACAGGCATTGGTGGTTACGTGCCCGACTATATCCTCACCAATGAGGAGTTGTCGCGCATGGTCGATACCAGCGATGAATGGATAATGACTCGCGTTGGCATCAAGGAGCGCCGCATCCTCACCGAGGAAGGTCTTGGCACCAGCTATCTGGCCCGCAAGGCAGCCAAGCAGCTCATCGCCAAGACAGGCGTTGACCCTGATACCATCGACGCACTTATCGTTACCACCACTACTCCTGACTACAAGTTCCCTTCTACCGCGTCTATCGTGGTAGGCAAGTTGGGGCTGAAGAACGCCTTCGCCTTCGACTTTGAGGCTGCTTGTTGCGGATTCCTCTACTCGCTCGATGTAGCTGCATCGATGATTCAGAGTGGTCGCTACAAGAAGATAATCGTCATCGGTGCCGACAAGATGTCTTCACTGATTGATTATACTGACCGCCAGACATGCGTGCTCTTCGGCGATGGCGCCGGCGCAGTACTGGTCGAGGCCACTACAGAGGAAGGTGTGGGTGTGCAGAACTCCTATCTGCGCACCGATGGCAAGGGTCTTCCCTTCCTGCACATGAAGGCAGGTGGTTCGGTTTGTCCTGCATCTCATTTCACCGTCGATCATCGTCTGCATTACCTCTATCAGGAGGGACGCACCGTGTTCCGCTATGCGGTAACCAACATGAGCGACGACGTGCTGGAGATACTCAAGCGCAACAACCTCAAGGGCGAGGATGTCGATTGGGTTGTACCTCACGAGGCCAACCTCCGTATCATCGAGGCTGTAGCCAAGCGTGCTGAGCTCAATCTCGACCGCGTGATGATCAATATCGACCATTATGGCAACACCAGTGCCGCCACCATTCCATTGGCCCTTTGGGACAATGAGCATCTGCTCAAGAAGGGCGACAAGATTGTGTTCACCGCCTTTGGTGCCGGCTTCGTTCATGGAGCCTCGTACTACAAGTGGGCTTACAACGGCTCGGATGTAGCAAAGAAGTAAACAGCATACCACTCTTTTTGTGGTCAATCATAAAAGCGTGTAGACAAAGCCAATCGGCAATGTCGACACGCTTTTTTCGTTCCCAAGCGCCGTCGTCGGCGGCACCAGTTCCCTCATCTTCTTCCCGATTTCCCCATAGCTCATCACAACCAAGTGGATGGCCGCAGCGTAGCACTCCGATGGCAATGCGCAGCCTGCCGATGGCAATGCGCAGCCTGCCGATGACAATGCGCTGCCTGCTGATGGCAATGCGCAGTCTTCTGCTGCCCGTACTGAGTACGCGGATAGCCGCAGCGTAGCACGCCGATAGTCTTTGCGATACTCCAGATGACCTTTGTCAGTCTCGTGACCATCTCTGCAGAATTTATGACCATCCCGGCGAGCGCCGAGACCACCTTTGGCGGCTCGTGTCGGAAGGCACGAGCATCCGCACCGTTCGATACGAGCATCCGTTTCGTCCGATACGAGCATCCGCGTCGTCCGATACGAGCCCGTCAGGGTGGTGACGGCGTTGGCAGTCATGTACTTTACTCTTTTGAGGATTGTGGCGGGGAGGGGCGGTGCGCTGGCGAGGACGGTCAGTGCGCTGAGTAGAAAATTCTGTGGTATGGTGGGTGCGAGCTGTGTGGTGGTGAGGACGATTGGTGCGCTGGTGGTGAGGGTCAGTGCGCTGGCGGGGAGGGTCGGTGCGCTGGCGGGGTGCTATCAGCGTGGTTTCAGTCTTAGTCTAATCGACCACCCTCGTGTCTATGCTCGTCAGCTCGGGGTAGTCGGTGCGCTCGCGGCGCGTGAGCTTCTTGACCACTTCTCCATAGCTGTGGCGCACCATGCTCTCTATCATCGCGTCGGGGAGGAGGGCGTCGAGCGCCACCTGGTTCCAGTGCTTCTTGTTCATGTGGTAGGCGCCGGCTATGCCCTCATGGCGTTCGCGCAGGGCTATGGCCAGTTCGGGGTCGCACTTGAGGCTCACCAGCGTGGGGCGCTCCAGGTCGGTGAGCGCAAATATCCTGCCCCTCACGCGGAAGACCAACGTGGTGTCGCCGAAGGGCATGTCTTCGGTCACCAGAGGCAGCGAGAGACAATAGTCGCGTAGTTGTTCGATATCCATGATATACAGTTGCTTGTGTGATAAGAGTTAATATAGCGGCTCGATGTCATCGCTGCAGAGACAGTCGATGAAGTATCGGGCTATGCGTGGGCCGCTGATATGCTCTATGGCCCATTGGTGGCGCCATTGACGGTCGGCGCGTATACTGTCGAGGCGGCAGTGGCAGTCGGCGATGATGCGCGCCAGTCCTTTGGCGTCGCCGGCATGAAAGACCATACCCAACCTGCTGTCGCCCAGCAGGTCGGCAGCGCCACAGGCATCGCTCACGATGACATAGCTGCCGGCGAGCAGCGCCTCGTTGACCACCGCTCCCCAACCGTCGTAGACGCTCGGCAGCACCAGCACGTCGCTCTTGCCCATCCACTCTGCCATGCGGTTGTGGGCCACCGTGCCCACCATGTCGATGCGGTTGGCGAGACAGTGGGTAGCGATAAACTGCTGCAAGCTGCGCCGCTGACTGCCGTTGCCTATGATGTCGAGATGGAAAGCCACTGCGGCGTCGCCATCTCTGGTCATCAGCAGACTCTTGAGCAGCGTGAGCGGAGCCTTGTACCACTCCAGTGAGCCCGCAAACAGCAGCCGCAGCCGCTGGTCATGGGGTGGAGGCGTTGCGATGACGGGCGTCTCGGTGCAGTAGGCAAACCGGCTCACCTGCCAGTGCTTGCTGGCCGAGCCGAAATAGTCGGCCGCCATCGCGCCTATCGCAAACACGCGCTCTATATGCCCGGCGTATCTCCTGTCGCGCAGCATGAATCGCAGGCGGTGCAGCCACAGCGGCTTGCCGTTGGCCAGTCCCAGGGCGTAGGTGTTGGGGCGCTCAGACATCATGGCGCGCCTCACGGGGTAGTCCATGCTCAGCCGGAGGCAATGGAACACGTAGCCGAAGGCCCTGATGCCCATGAATATATGCCAGCTCTCCGCTGTCCTCTGGTCCAGCAGCCGGCGTATGTCGTCGTCGCCGGGATGCAGATAGATGCGGCACGAGCGGTTGTTGGCGTCGTAGAGCGAGTCCCACCCCATCTGCCGGCGCTCGGGGGGCACGTCGACCTCGGCCACCACTACCACCTCGTCTACGCGAGGGTCGTCGGCGAGCCTGGTGATAAACGGCATCTGGTGGGGGCTTATACAGTTTTGCCAGAACACTATTCGCATAATCCTGTCTCCTTTCTTATCCATCGGTCAAACACCTCTGCGCGCGCCTGCCATGTGTGGCGGCTGGCGTCGATGCCCAGTCGGGTCGCGCCAGAGTCTATCAGCTTCCCTATCTGATGCGCCATGTCGTCGGCGTCGCCAGGCTGGTAGTATACGCCCTTGTCGCCCAGCGTGGCGAGCGGCTCTCCTACGCGGCAGGTGACGATGGGGCGGTCGTAGGGCAGATACATATAGAGCTTGCTGGGACACCGCGCCCAGTCTTGGGGCGTGTCGTGCATCGGCGAGATGAAGGCGTCGGCGAGCGAGAAGTAGAAGTCTATCTCCTCTTCGCTCACGTATCCCGTGAGCATGATGTGGCGCTCCATGCCTCGTTCCCGTATTCTCCTGCGCACCTCGTCCTCGGCGTCGCCGCGACCCATGAGGATGAGCAGCACCTCGGGGTGGCTGCTGCGCAGACGGTCTATGGCGTCGGTCATGGTCAGCGCGCCATAGTTGTCGGTGAGGCTGCCCATGTAGCAGCATATCCATCGCCCGGCATAGCGCCCGTCGGCCACCGTGGTGCGGTCTATAACCATGGGGTGGCACACGGCGGTGTTGTAGGCGTAGGGCAGGTAGAGCATGGGTGTGCGGCACAGCATGCGGTGCGCCCGGCGCCCGAAGATGTCCATCAGATAGCGGCTGGCGCAGACCAGCGCGTCGGCCAGGACTATCGACCACAGCTCCATCGCCATCACCTTGAGCCACATCAGTCCGTGTACGTCGGCATTGTGAGACGCCAGCTCCGAGTGCTCCACCACCCGTCGGCAGCCACGCGGTGCGGCTACCATGTTGCGCACCACCGGCGCACTGATGTAGAGCACATCGGGATGCAGACGGGCTACGATGGCGCTCTTGGTCCTTATCTCGTCTGTCGCCGAGTGCTGGCGGAAGAACACCAGCTCTGTGGCGTCACCACACTCCAATGCTGCGCGGTGGCGGTTCTCGGCGGTGTCTTCCAGGACTACCGCCACCTTCCATCCCAGTCCGTCGAGCGGACGCGCCATGCCCAGCGCGCGCTTGGCGGTGGCGTTGACGCGTATGTCGCCCGTGGTGACAAAACATATCTTAGGTTGCATAATCACTCTGTTGTCTGCAAGCAAAGTTATCTCTTTTCTCCCTCTCTGCCAAGCATCTCCCCGACTATTTTGTCGTGGGCGGCGATATTTCTCTGACCGCCTATGGGTGAGCCCGACGCGCAGAGGGGTGGGGCAAAGGCGTCGACAAGCACTTTTTTGACCCCTTGCAGACTACTTTTTTGCCTCTCAGTGCCTCTATCTCAGGATTTATGGTTAATTTTGCAGTCTATTTTGGATGTAACTATGCACAAAGCAGGATTTGTAAATATCGTAGGCAACCCCAACGTGGGTAAATCTACGCTGATGAACCAGCTCGTAGGCGAGCGCATCAGCATCGCCACCTTCAAGGCTCAGACCACCCGTCACCGCATCATGGGCATCGTCAACGACGACGACTGCCAGATAGTCTTCTCTGACACTCCCGGAGTGCTCAAGCCCAACTACAAGATGCAGGAGATGATGCTGGCCTTCTCGGAGTCGGCCCTTGCCGATGCCGACGTGCTGCTCTATGTCACCGACGTGGTGGAAAACCCGGAGAAGAACGCCGACTTCCTCGCTAAGGTAGCCAAGATGACCATACCCGTGCTGCTGCTCATCAACAAGATAGACCAGAGCGACCAGAAGACCCTCGGCGACATCGTGGAGCGCTGGCACGCGCTGCTGCCCAATGCAGAGATACTGCCCGTGTCGGCCAAAAACAAGTTTGGCACTGCCCCGCTGATGAAGCGCATCAAGGAACTGCTGCCCGAGTCGCCCGCCTATTTCGGCAAAGACCAGCTCACCGACAAGCCCGCCCGCTTCTTTGTCTCCGAAATCATCCGCGAGAAGATTCTCCTGTATTATGACAAGGAGATACCCTACTCAGTAGAGGTCGCAGTGGAACGCTTCAAGGAGACCGACACCAATATACATATCAATGCCGTCATCTATGTGGAGCGCGACTCACAGAAAGGCATCGTAATCGGGCATCAGGGCGTGGCGCTCAAGAAGGTAAGCAGCGAGGCGCGCAAGGCCCTGGAGAAGTTCTTCGACAAGAAAATCTTCCTCGAGGTCTTTGTCAAGGTCGACAAGGACTGGCGCAACTCCCAGCGCGAACTGAACAACTTCGGGTACAACCCCGAATAATATATCACTCCCCCCTGATGAGACGTAGGGGGTACTCTCGCCGACCAAGGGCGAGGGCCGGAGAATGTTAAACTTCAGCAAAACAAACAAACACAGAAATGGCAAATTTAGTAGCTATCGTAGGTCGCCCCAATGTGGGCAAATCTACTCTTTTCAACCGACTCACGCAGAGCCGGCACGCCATAGTGAGCGACACGGCTGGTACTACGCGTGACCGCCAGTATGGCAAATGTTCATGGAATGGAAAAGAATTTTCGGTAGTCGATACCGGTGGATGGGTAGTCAACTCTGACGATGTCTTCGAGGACGCCATCCGCAAGCAGGTGCTCGTCGCCACCGAAGAGGCCGACCTGGTGCTCTTCCTGGTAGATGTTGAGACCGGTCTCACCGACTGGGACGAGGATGTGGCGCTCATCCTGCGCCGTGCCAAGCTGCCCGTAATCCTTGTGGCTAACAAGGTAGACAACAGTGCCGAATACTATGAGGCTGCCGAGTTCTATAGCCTCGGTCTGGGCGATCCCTTCTGCATCAGCGCCGCCACCGGTGGCGGTACGGGCGATCTGCTCGACACCATCCTCGACCGTCTGCCCTTGGAGGCCAAGGAGGATGTGGAAGACGATATCCCCCGCTTTGCCGTCGTAGGCCGACCCAATGCCGGCAAGAGTAGCATCATCAATGCCTTCATCGGCGAAGACCGCAACATCGTCACCGAGATTGCCGGCACCACCCGCGACAGTATCTACACACGGTTTGACAAGTTCGGCTTTGACTTCTATCTCGTCGATACCGCCGGTATACGCCGCAAGAACAAGGTGTCTGAGGACTTGGAGTTCTACTCCGTGATGCGCTCCATCCGTGCCATCGAGCACAGCGATGTCTGCATCCTGATGATCGACGCCACCCGAGGCATCGAGGCGCAGGATATGAACATCTTCCAGCTCATCCAGAAGAACAACAAGTCGCTCGTGGTGGTGGTCAACAAGTGGGACCTCGTGGCCGACAAGGACCAGAAGGTCATCGATACCTTCACCAACGCCATACGCAACCGCATGGCTCCCTTTGTCGATTTCCCCATCATCTTTGCTTCTGCCCTTACCAAGCAGCGCATCTTCCGCGTGCTCGAGACTGCCAAGGAGGTCTATCAGAACCGCAAGGCCCACGTTGGAACGTCCAAGCTCAACGAGGTGATGCTGCCTATCATCGAGGCTACGCCACCCCCATCGACCAAAGGCAAGTATATCAAAATCAAGTACTGTACGCAGTTGCCCAACACGCAAATCCCTTCGTTTGTGTTCTATGCCAATCTGCCCCAGTATATCAAGGAGCCTTACCGTCGCTTCCTCGAGAACAAGATACGCGAAAACTGGTCTATGCACGGATGCCCCATCAACGTGTTCATACGCCAGAAATAATAACCATAGTCTGCCCCCGACCTTGTGTCGGGGGCAGATGCAATCACCGTCAACGTGCGCAAACTGATATTCACACTCGCGGCTGTAGTGGCCGTGCTCTTCGTGGCTTGTAGCCCTGAGCCCAAGTCCGACGACGTGGTGGCGCAGACCGCCAAGGTCTATTACGACCATCTGCTCCATGGCCAGTACGACCACTTTGTCGACGGCACTTACCGCCCCGACAGTATTCCCGACACTTATCGCGAACAGCTCATCGCCAATGCCCGTATGTATGTGGCCCAGCAGCAGAAGGAGCGTGGCGGCATCTGTGACGTCGCTGCCGTAGGCGCTCTGGTCGACACCGCGCGTCATCAGGGTAACGCCTTTGTGATGCTCACCTTCGCCGACAGCACCCGCGAGGAAATTGTGGTGCCCATGGTGTACCACAATGGGGTGTGGTATATGCGCTAAGCGGTCTCGGGCGAGGCTCGGGCAGACTTGGGCTGCGTGAGGGGCGTGAGGTGCCGACGGCATCTGTCATCACCCGTATAAACAAGCAAGAGGAAACGGCAGTCCGTTTCCTCTTGTCTTTTCTATAGCCCTGCTCCGACGGGGGCAGAGGCATTGTTGTTCTCCTATACCTTATTATATATGGGCTCTGGCCCAGTCAGACGATGCCCATGCTGTGGGCCTTCTCCATGAGTAGCGCCATGAGCGGTTCGCGCTCGTTGGGCACGCGGTTGTCGAGCACGGCGTCTTTCAGCGTCTGCTTGAGGGTTCCCACCTCGCGGCTGGGCTGCAGATGAAACATCTCCATAATCTCGTTGCCGTCGATGACAGGCTGCAGCAAGCGCTTGTAGTCGCGCTCTTTGAGGTCGGCGAGCTTCACGCGCACGGCGGCGAAGTTGTCGAGGAAGCGCTGCTTGCGCTCATGGTTCTTGCTGGTGATGTCGGCCTCGCAGAGTATCATCAGGTCGTCGATGTCGTCGCCGGCATCATTGATGAGTCGTCTCACGGCACTGTCGGTAACCTCTTCGTCGGCTATCACGATGGGTCGCATGTGCAGGTCCACCATCTTCTGGACATACTTCATCTTGGCGTCCATCGGCAACTTGAGTCTGCGGAAGAGCGGGGGCACCATCTTGGCGCCTATGAAGTTGTGGTTGTGGAATGTCCATCCCTGCAGAGGGTCCCAGCGCTTCGACTTGGTCTTGCCTATGTCGTGGAGCAGGGCTGCCCAGCGCAGCCAGATGTTGTCGGAGTGGCGCGCCACATTGTCCAGAACCTCGAGAGTGTGGTAGAAATTGTTCTTGTGCTTCTTGCCGTTGCGTGTCTCCACGATGTCGAGATTGGTAAGTTCGGGCATGAGTATCTGGAGCAGGCCGCAGCGGTGCAGGTCTACAAATCCCTTGCTCGGGGTGGGCGTGGCCATAATCTTGTTGAGCTCCTCCATGACGCGCTCGCCGCTGATAATCTTGATGCGCTCGGCATTGCGCCCCAGGGCGTCGAAGGTCTCGTCTTCGATGTAGAAGTTGAGCTGGGTGGCAAACCTGATGCAGCGCAGCATGCGCAACGGGTCGTCAGAGAAGGTGATGTCGGGGTCGAGGGGAGTGCGTATGATGCCGTCCTCCATATCGTACACGCCGTCGAAGGGATCTACGAGCTCGCCGAAGCGGTCGTGGTTGAGGCAGATGGCAAGGGCGTTGATGGTGAAATCGCGTCTGTTTTGGTCGTCTTCCAGCGTTCCGTCCTCGACATGAGGCTTGCGGCTGTCGTGGCTGTAGCTTTCCTTGCGCGCACCCACAAATTCTACCTCGAGGTCGCGGTACTTCACCTGTGCGGTGCCGAAGTTGCGGAATACCGACAGATGCGCCTTTCGTCCCAGTTGGCCCTTGAGTTCTTCGGCCACACGGATGCCGCTTCCCACGACCACCACGTCGATGTCATTGGAAGCCCGCTCCAGAAACAGGTCGCGCACATATCCTCCCACCACATAGCACTCCATGTGCAGGTGGTCGGCCACGCGGCCGATGGTCTTGAATATATCCTTGTCAAGTAGCTGAGCCAGCTCAGCGTCAGTATAATTTCTCATAATCTATGTCTGCTGAGGCGCGCCGTTACCTGGCGCCGCCGATAGGTTACTGCAAAGTTACTCATTTTAAGCCGTCCTCGCAAGTGGATGGCTGAAAATCTCGCCCCCGCCGGCTTGCGGGCGTCCTGGTTGCGGTCACAGACTGTGCCGGGTGGGGTGGAGGCGGCGTAGGTGTAGCCGTGCGGGCCGGCAGAATGGTCTGGGCGCAGCCATGTCTGGTTTGGCTGTAAGCCCGAAAACTTTTACGCCATTTGTTTCCCCACCTCAGAAAAATTGTGTAAGTTTGCACGTATGAAAGCAAAGGTATTCTTTTTGACGGCAGTAGCTGCTGTGACGCTGCTGTCGTGTGGCCCCACAGAGAGTGACAATGCCGCAGCGCTTGTGGCCCAAATAGAGCAGCTCTATGCCGATGGCAAGTATCAGACGGCGCTTGACTCTATCACCTCGCTGCGCCAGCGCTATCCCAAGGAGGTTGAGGCCCGTCGCCGAGTGCTCCCCATCTGGCAGGATGCGTCGTTGCGCATCGCCCAGGCCGACATCGCCCGCACCGACTCGGCTCTCCAGGCGACCATCGCCGAGATGGCGGCTGCTAAGACCATCCGCGAGCGCAACTTCATCGGCATACGCCGCGACTCGCTGCAGGTGCGCTATGATGTGCTTGTGGGTACGGTGCGCGTGATACACCGCCGCCAACAGGAAAAATAATACGGGCACGGCAAATCGTGTCGGCAAAGTTTTGCTGTTTCTTGATAAATCAGTAACTTTGCACTACCTATTATATATATATGGCAGTAAATACAGAAGACCAGTTTAAGGATACGGTCAGCGAGTGTCGCTCGCTTTTTGAAAAGAAACTCCACGACTACGGAGCATCATGGCGCATATTGCGTCCATCATCGCTTACCGACCAGTTGTACATCAAGGCCAAGCGCATACGCTCTCTCGAGATCAAGAAAGAGTCGCTGGTAGGCGAGGGCATCCGTCCGGAGTTTATCGCCCTTATCAATTATGGCATTATCGGTCTTATCCAGCTTGCGCGAGGTTTTGCCGACAGCGTGGATATCACCCCCGCCGAGGCTCTCGGTCTCTACGACCACTATGCCGCTGAAGCCCTGGAACTCATGATACGCAAGAACCACGACTACGACGAGGCGTGGCGTTCTATGCGTGTGAGCAGTTATACCGATCTTATTCTCACCAAGATAGAACGTATCAAGGAAATCGAGGACCTGCATGGCCAGGTGCTCGTGTCTGAAGGCATAGACGCCAACTATATGGATGTAATCAACTATGCCGTATTTGGTGCCATCAAGTTGAAAGAGAGTGAACAGGCTTAAGACCATAGCGACCAATATCTGCCGTGCGGTGCTGGCAGTGACATTCATCTTCTCGGGATATGTCAAGGCCATCGACCCTCTGGGTACCCAGTACAAGATACGCGATTATCTCACGGCGCTTTCGATTGGCGACTACGTACCCGACTGGCTCACGCTGGGTTCGTCGGTGGCGTTGGCAGCTCTCGAGTTTGCGCTGGGCATCTTCATCCTCTTCGCCATACGCCGTCGGTTTACCACCCGGGTGATACTGGCGTTTATGGCGGTGATGACCCTCATCACGGTGTGGATAGCGATAGCCAACCCCGTGAGCGACTGTGGCTGCTTCGGCGACGCCATCACCCTCACCAATGTGCAGACACTGCTCAAGAACGTGGTGCTCACGGCTTGTGCCGTAGTGGTGTGTCGCTGCCGCGAGCGTATGTTCCGCTTCGTGTCGGAGAACAACCAGTGGATAGCCGTCAACTATACCGTCATCTATATCGTAGCCACCAGCATCTACAGCCTGTACCTGCTGCCGCGCTTCGATTTCCGCCCCTATCATGTGGGAGCCAACATCCGCGAGGGTATGGAGATACCCGAGGGCGCCAAGATGCCCCGCTACGAGAATACCTTTGTGATGGAGAAAAACGGGGAGCGCCGCGAGTTTACTCTCGATAACTATCCCGACTCCACATGGACATTCGTAGAGCGCAAGAGTGAACTCGTGGAAGAAGGCTACGTGCCTCCCATCCACGACTTTACCATTACCGACAATGCTACCGGTGACGACATCACCCAGCAGATACTCGACGACAAGGGATATACCTTCCTGCTCGTCTCGCCCCATCTCGAGAGTGCCGATGATACCAATTTCGGCGACATAGACCAACTCTACGAGTACTGTCAGGCGCAAGGAGTGCCGTTCTATTGCCTCACGGCGAGCGGTGAGGACGCCATCCAGCACTGGCGCGACATCACCGGAGCCGAGTACCCCTTCTGCATGAGCGACGAGACCACGCTGAAGACCGTCATACGCAGCAACCCGGGTCTGGTGCTCATCAAGGACGGCACCGTGATACGCAAGTGGAGCCACAACGGGCTGCCCAAGTCGGAAGAGCTCAACGGCCCGCTCGCCCAGATAGAGATAGGCCAGATGGACGATGTCAGCGTGGCGCGCAAGATAGCCTCCATCCTCTCCTGGTTTGTGCTGCCCCTCGTGCTGCTCGTCATTGCCGACAGACTGTGGGCCTGGAGCCGCTGGGTGAGAAACAAGGAATCAAAAATGAGATACTTTAACTTCAATAAAAACAACAAGAAAATGAGAAAGAAAATTGTAGCAGGTAACTGGAAGATGAATCTGAACCTGCAGGAGGGCGTAGCTCTCGCAAAGGAGATTAACGAGGCTTTGGTACAGGAAAAGCCTAACTGCGATGTAGTAATCTGTACTCCTTTCATCCACTTGGCAAGCGTAGCCCAGGTGCTTGACGCCAACGTAGTGGGTCTGGGTGCTGAGAACTGCGCCGACAAGGAGAAGGGCGCATACACCGGTGAGGTTTCTGCCGCTATGGTTAAGTCTACCGGAGCTCAGTATGTTATCCTCGGCCACTCAGAGCGTCGCGAGTATTACGGCGAGACCGCTGAGATGCTGAAGGAGAAGGTACAGCTCGCCCTCGCCAACGGTCTGAAGGTTATCTTCTGCTGCGGTGAGACTCTCGAGGAGCGCGAGGCAGAGCGTCAGAACGAGGTTGTAAAGGCCGAGCTCGACGGTTCTGTATTCAACCTCACTGCTGAGGAGTGGAAGAACATCATCCTGGCTTACGAACCCATCTGGGCTATCGGTACCGGCAAGACTGCTACTTCTGACCAGGCTCAGGAGATGCTGGCTTACATCCGTTCTATCGTTGCCGAGAAGTACGGTCAGGAAGTTGCCGACGAGACATCAATCCTCTACGGCGGTAGCTGCAAGGCTTCCAACGCTCCTGAGCTCTTCGCCAAGCCCGACATCGACGGTGGTCTTATCGGTGGCGCTTCTCTGAAGGCTGCTGACTTCAAGGGCATCATCGACGCTTGGAAGAAATAATCGCTAAACCATTACAGGGCATCTGGCTTCATGACCTACGGGTCGGGGGAAGCCCGATGCCCTTTTACTTAATCCTTAGATAAATGAGTAGATTACTTGCCATCATTCTCGTCGCCATCATCGGCTCGCTGACTTCTGCCCGCGCGCAGAATTTCATGCAACATATCCGCAAGACCGAGGCGGGCAAAGGTGCTGTCACCGTGACCCAGAGTGAGGAGATAGACAGGCTCGTCAATGGCAAGGTTCAGACGCCAGCTGCCGACGCCAAGACTCAGACCAAGACCAATCACCCCACAACATCTGCCGACGCCCGTAAGCCCGGCGACAAGCCCGTGGCTGCCCACGGCGACAAGCCCCACAAGGATGCGCCCCACAGCCCATCCGCCAATCACAACGAAAACGAAGAAGAGACACCTGCCGTGGATATGAGCAAGAAGGTCATGCGCAACGGTTACAAGATTAACGGTTACCGTGTACAGGCCTACGCCGGAGGTAACACCCGCCAAGACCGCATCGCGGCTGAGCGTGTCCGCAACGCCATAAAGATGAAATTCCCTAACCAACCCGTCTACGTTCATTTCTATTCGCCCCGATGGATTTGCCGTGTGGGCAACTACCGCAACTATGAGGAAGCGGCGTGGATGCTCGGACAACTCAAGAAGATGGGTTACAAGTCGGCCACCATCGTCAAGGGAAAAATCACCGTCCAATACTGATTGCTAACAGAAAACTACAATGACAATAGAACCAGAATACCGGCCCGGGCTCGACGAGCTGGCTTCCCATTATCATGATATCCTTGCCCTTCTGGGCGAAGACCCACAGCGCGAGGGGCTCCAGAAGACTCCCATGCGTGTGGCCAAAGCCATGCAAGTGCTCACCCGAGGTTACCAGCAGGACCCCAAGAAGGTGCTGACCGATGCCCTCTTCAAGGAGGAGTACAGCCAGATGGTAATCGTCAAGGATATCGACTTTTTCTCTATGTGCGAGCACCACATGTTGCCCTTCTACGGCAAGGCTCATGTAGCCTACATCCCCAATGGCTATATTACCGGACTGAGCAAGATAGCCCGGGTGGTAGATATCTTCTCCCACCGACTGCAGGTGCAGGAGCGGCTCACCCAGCAGATTAAGGAGTGCATCGACGAGACCCTACACCCGCTGGGCGTGATGGTCGTGGTCGAGGCCAAGCACATGTGCATGCAGATGCGCGGCGTCGAGAAGCAGAACTCCATCACCACCACGAGCGACTTCAGTGGCGCCTTCAACCAGGCCAAGACCCGCGAAGAGTTTATGAACCTCCTCCGTGGCGAGAGCCGCGGTTTCTAACCCTCAAACACTACGTTATGATACGACTTATCTCATGGAATGTCAATGGCCTGCGTGCCTGTGTGGGCAAGGGCTTTGAAGATATCTTCCGCGAGTTGGATGCCGACTTCTTCTGCTTACAGGAGACCAAGATGCAGGCCGGCCAGCTCGATCTCCAGTTTGACGGCTACCACTCCTTCTGGAACTATGCCGACAAGAAGGGCTACTCCGGCACAGCCATCTACACCCGCCACGAGCCGCTGAGCGTCGCCTATGGCATAGGCATCGACGAGCACGACCATGAGGGTCGCGTCATCACCCTCGAGATGCCCCAGTTCTATCTCGTCACCGTCTATACGCCCAATTCACAGGACGAGCTGCGCCGTCTGGACTACCGCATGCAGTGGGAGCGCGACTTCCAGGACTATCTGCTCCGCCTCAACGCCCACAAGCCCGTCGTCGTCTGTGGCGACATGAATGTGGCCCACGAGGAGATAGACCTCAAAAATCCCAAGACCAACCGCCGCAACGCCGGATTTACCGATGAGGAGCGCGAGGCCATGACCCGTCTGCTCGACAGCGGCTTTGTCGACACCTTCCGCCGACTGCACCCCGACGAGGTGACCTACAGCTGGTGGTCTTACCGATTCCGTGCCCGTGAGAAGAACACCGGGTGGCGCATCGACTACTTCCTCGTCTCCGAGAGCCTCGTCCCCCATGTGGCAGAAGCCAAGATACACACCCAGATTATGGGTAGCGACCACTGCCCCGTAGAGGTAGACCTCGACTTGGGCTGACCCGACGCCTCCGAGGCCTCTACAGCCTCGCTCTATACGACAATATCCGCAATGCCTCCCTTTTGGGCATTGCGGATATTTCTTTTCCGACCCTCTCTCAGCCTCCGGCCACGGTGCGGCTGGCGTTGCGGTCGTCAGAAGCGGTCTCTGTCGGCTTACTTGTTAGGGTAAGTCATGTTTTCTGGCTTGATGTCTGTCAGTACCTCATCCACATACTTGCGCGACTCCCATTTGGCCATAGGCAGGTCGTGCAGCAGATAGTTGCCACAGTCTCTCGGTGCAGCGCCGGGTATCTCGCCTTCAAAGTTGGCCACAAACTCAAACGTGCGCTTCATCAGCCCCACGATGTCGCTGCTCTTCAGGTCGCCTCTCAACAGCAGATAGCATCCTGTAAGACAACCCATAGGGCCCCAGTAGATGACGCGGTCGCGCCACTCTTCATCGTTGCGCAGATAGGTGGCGGCCAGATGCTCTATCGTGTGGATGGCGCCCACGTGCAGAGCCGGTTCGCGGTTGGGTTCCTTCATGCGTATGTCAAAGGTGGTGACCACCTCGCCGCCCACCTGGTCCTTGCGGCTCACATAGATGCCACGCAGCAGCTGCTCGTGGTCTATCGTAAAACTTGGTATCTTCTCCATATTTCTCTTGTTGTGGTTTATCTTATGTTGTCGAGGAAGCGGCGCGTCACGCCGAATGAGTTGTCGGCCAGACGGTCCCAGAAGTCCACGTACATGGCAGCCTTGTCGTCGCGCAGCGGCACATCGCTGATGATGCGCATCGAGACAAAGGGCACGCTATAGATGTGGCAGGTCTGGGCGATGCCGCAGCTCTCCATATCCACAGCCTGGGCTTCGGGGAAGTGGCCCATGATTTCGCGCATCTTCTCGCGGCTGTTCACAAACCAGTCTCCGCTCACGATGAGACCCTTGCGCAGCGTCACCTCGCTCTCTGCCATGGTGCGGTCTATGGCTTCTGCCACACATGCAGCGGCACTATAGCGTGTCGGCATGCCCTGCACCTGACCGTAGTCGTTGTCGTCGCCGCAGTACACGTCGTGATAGGCATACTCGGTGCCCACCACCACGTTCTGCACGTCGAGTGTGGGGTCGGCGCCGCCAGCCACGCCGGTCGATATCACCAGTTCGGGCTTGTAGCGGTTTATCATCTCCACCGTGCAGATGGCAGCGTTGACCTTGCCTATGCCGCTCTGTTGCAGTATGAGTGTGTGGCGCCCCATCTCTCCCGTCACCACGGTTCTGCCGTGATGCTCTGTGGTCGTGGCGTGGTCCAGCAGTTTTGCCAGTTGGGCAAACTCCTTGTCCATAGCCACGATTATTGCTATCTTCATAATCTCTGTCTTTAATTTGTTCTGCAAAATTACGCCAATAAGCCTATATGTGGGCCTAAATAATAGTTAAATAACCCTAACCGCTGCCTCCGCACCCATATTGACGATGTCGGGATTGTCCGCCGTGGCAGTCGCCATCTTCGGGGTAGGGCAGAAACTCCTGCCCATGCCCTCGGCGCTCATTTCGTGGTTTGATTTCACGGTTTCATGCACCGATACCACTATTTCCGAGTTTGCATTTTCCGTTTCATGCTTCGCCTTCCATTTGTTTGCATGCCCGGCAGAGTTGTCGTTGGATGCGTAGCGTCCGTTGGCAAGCTCCATAAATGGAAGGGCGGATTGTGTTCGCGTAACCTCTTCAAACACAGTGTGAATGGACACCTGTCCTTTGGGGATGGTAGTGGAGGGGCTCCTACTCGGAACCTCCACAAGCAGCAGCAACTCCTACAGAGTTACCGGGGGTGCGTACCGTCCACGATGGGCTACTCATGCTTCTGTCATCTGCTCACTGCTCTCTGCTCAAGTGGATGACAAAACCATTGCCGCTCAAGAAGCGGTCGGCGAAAATCTTGTAGCCGTGGCCGTTGGACAACTCGCCTTCAGGCCCCTGGAACCCCAGCGCGCCCATCTCGTGGCGCAGCTTGTTCCACACCTCTTCGTCGGTCATCGAAATACTCACGAGCGGAGCCGTGGCGGGCTGGCCTGCACCGGCTATGGCTACGAGCGTGGCCTTGTCGCTACTTACGTTGACCATGCTCCCCATCTCGTCGGCGTCGCAGCCTTGCGTGTAGATGGTGGCGCGTCCCACCTGGTAGATTTCGTTGATGGCGCTGCGCACATAGCCCATCTCGACCATCATCTCGTCTACCTTCCCAGCCTCGCGCAGTCCCTTCACCGCCGTGCCGCTCGTCTCTACGAGGTCGGCTATGTCTATGGCGCGCTCTATCGAGATACAGCGCGTCTTGATTTCCTGCTCCGTGGCAGGCTGGGCCAGAGCCGCTGCCGCCCGTTTCTCCTGCGGTGTGGCGTCGGCAGCCGAAGTCTTGGGTTTGCAACCAGTCAGCACGAGAGCCGACATGAGGGTTATGGCCCATAGCGGGCGCGAGAAGAGGGTGGTGGTCATACGCTTGATGGTTTTCTGATTATTTGCTGCGAAGATAGGCAGAAAAAGCGAGAAAGCCGCCAGTAAGGTGAAAAAAATGCGTAATTTTGTGACGATTATGGACAATAAAGCATTTTCGGCCGCTCTCTTCAAGTGGGCTCATCGCCACTGGCGCGAACTCCCTTGGCGCGGATGCGGCGACCCCTATGCCATCTGGCTTTCCGAGATTATCCTCCAGCAGACACGCATCAGCCAGGGCACGAAGTACTGGCTGCGGTTCATGCACGCCTATCCTACCGTGGCAGACCTGGCAGCCGCCAGCGAAGACGAGGTGCTCAAGCTGTGGCAAGGACTTGGTTACTACTCGCGGGCGCGCAATCTCCACGCCGCAGCGCGGCAGATAGTGGAGCGCGGAGCCTTTCCCGATACCTATCAGGAGATACGCCGCCTCAAGGGCGTGGGCGACTACACCGCAGCCGCCATCGCCTCGATGGCATTCGGGCTGCCCCATGCCGCCGTCAACGGCAATGTCTATCGCATCCTTGCCCGCATCTTCGCCATCTCGACCCCCATCGACTCTACCCAGGGCAAGCACGAGTTTCAGCAGTTGGCCGACGCGCTCTGCCCGACCGACGAGGCTGGCTACTGGAACCAGGCCATGATGGACTTTGGCGCCCTGCAGTGCAAACCCAAAGGTCCCGGCTGCGGCAGCTGCCCATTTGCCGACATGTGTGAGGCTCGCCGCCTCGGGCAGACGGCCTCCTTCCCCGTCAAGGAGGGCCGCGTGAAGCAACGCGACCGCTACTTCACCTATTATTATATTACGCGCGCGAACGAGGTGCTCTTCCACCGCCGTGGCACCGATGACATCTGGCGCTCGCTGTGGGAACCTGTGCTTGTAGAGGGCGACGCCGCGTCGCTCGACGATGCCGGGCACGTGGTTAAGCATGTGCTCACCCACCAGACCATCTATGCCCAGCTCATCCGTATCGACGCCACCTGTCTGACAGACCATGAGCCGCTGCCCTATGGCCTCCCGCCGATAGCGCAGCTGCTGAAGGAGTATCGCTGGGCCACCCCCGACGAGCGCGAGGGCTACGCCATGCCACGGCTGATGGACAAACTGCTCGCCGACAGGTAGCCGTCGCCACCCGTCGCCTCTGCCGCCACGCCGACGGTGGCAGCGGATGCTCGCCAGACCGCCGGCAGAAGGGTAAAAGTCACGTTAATTGCCGATTATGTTGGCTTATTCTCATATTTTCATTATCTTTGCAGCGATTTATAATACATTAATACTTACAGCCCTTAACGGGCGAGGAGTAAACAATACCAACAACAATGAATATACTGAAGAAATACTGGCTCGATGCAGCCGCAGTAGTTTTGTTTGCGCTGATAGCGTTTGTCTATTTCATGCCTGCCGACCTTGACGGTCGCATCCTCTACCGCCACGACTCGTCGGCGGGTCGCGGAGCTGGTCAGGAGCAGTCGGAATATCACGCCCGCACCGGCGAAGTGTCGCGCTGGACCAACGCCACATTCAGCGGCATGCCCACCTATCAGACTGCGCCGTCGTATTCGAGTACCAACGGTCTGCAGAAGGTCATGGACGCCTACCATCTGTGGCTTCCCGAGAATGTGTGGTACGTCTTTGCCTACCTCTTGGGCTTCTACATCCTGCTGCGCGCCTTTGACTTCCGCAAGGAGCTGGCTGTGCTGGGCTCCATCATCTGGGCGTTCTCGTCGTACTTCTTCATCATCATCGCCGCGGGCCACATCTGGAAGGTGATGGCGCTGGCCTATCTGCCGCCCATGATTGCCGGCGTGGTGCTGGCCTATCGCGGACGCTACCTGAGCGGCTTGCTGCTCACAGCCATCTTCACCGCTTTTGAGGTGAAGGCCAACCACGTGCAGATGACCTACTACTATCTGTTCATCATCCTATTCATGGTGATAGCCTTCCTCGTTGAGGCCATCCGCAGCCATCGCCTCGACCGCTTTGCCAAAGCCACCGCCGTCTGCTTCGTGGGCGCCGCGCTGGGCATCTGCATCAATCTGAGCAACCTTTACCACACCTGGCAGTATGGCCAGGAGAGCATGCGCGGAAAGAGCGAGCTGGTCAAGAAGAACGCCGCCAACCAGACCAGCAGTGGACTGGACCGCGACTACATCACCCAGTGGAGCTACGGCATCGACGAGACATGGACGCTGCTCATCCCCAATGTCAAGGGAGGCGCCTCTGTGCCCCTCGCAGCCAATGAGACCGCTATGGAGAAGGCCAACCCCGAGTTCTACCCCATCTACCAGCAGATAGGACAGTACTGGGGCGAGCAGCCCGGTACCAGCGGCCCCGTCTACGTGGGTGCCTTTGTGCTCATGCTCTTCGTCCTCGGTCTCTTCATCGTCAAGGGGCCCATGAAGTGGGCTCTGCTCGCTGCCACCGTGCTGAGTGTACTCCTCTCGTGGGGTCGCAACTTCATGCCCTTTACCGATTTCTTCCTCGACTACGTGCCCCTCTACGCCAAGTTCCGCACCGTGGCGTCTATCCTTGTGATAGCCGAGTTTACCATCCCTCTGCTTGCCATGATGGCGCTGCGCCGCATCGTGGAAGACCCACAGGTGCTCACCCGCAATATGCGCTGGGTCTACGTGAGCTTCGGCCTCACCGCCGGCGTGGCTCTGCTCTTTGCCCTCATGCCCGGCTTCTTCTTCAACGACTTCATCTCTTCGTCCGAGCGTGTGGCGCTCGGCCAGATACCCGACGAGTATCGTCACGCCCTTATGGCCAATCTCACCGAGATGCGTCAGGCCGTGATGACCGCCGACTGCTGGCGCTCGTTCTGGATTGTTACCGTGGGTGTGGTGATGCTGCTGCTCTACCGCATCAACAAGCTCAAGGCTGCCTATATGATTGCCGGCGTGGGAGTGCTCTGCCTGGTAGACATGTGGCAGGTCAACAAGCGCTACCTCAATGACGGCATGTTTGTAGAGAAGAGCGTGCGCGAGGCGCCCCAGCCCATGAGCCACACCGACCAGCTCATCCTCAAGGACAAGGGTCTGGACTATCGCGTGCTCAATCTCGCCACCAATACCTTCAACGAGAACGAGACCTCTTACTACCACAAGAGCATCGGAGGCTATCATGCCGCCAAGCTGCGCCGCTACCAGGAGATGATAGAGGCTTACATCAATCCCCAGATGTCGCGCATCATGAAGGCGGTGGCCGACAGCGATGGCGACATGACCCGCGTCAACGGCGACTCGCTCTTCCCCGTGCTCAATATGCTCAACACCAAGTATATCATCGTCCCCCTGCAGGGCGGACAGACCGTGCCTCTGCTCAATCCTTATGCCTACGGCAACGCATGGTTTGTAGACCGGCTCACCTTTGCCGACAACGCCAACCAGGAGATAGAGCGCATAGGCCAGATTGACCTGCGCCACGAGGCTGTGGCCGACAAGCGCTTTGCCGACGTGCTGGGCGAGGCTGTGGTGCAAGACAAGAACTCTGTGGCCAAGCTCCTCGCCTATGAGCCCAACCAGCTGACCTACGAGGTAAGCTCTGACAAGGGCGGCGTGCTCGTCTTCTCCGAGGTCTACTATCCCGGATGGACCGCCACCATCGACGGACAGCCTGCCGAGCTGGGCCGCGTCAACTACATCCTGCGCGCGCTCCGCGTGCCTGCCGGCAAGCATCAGGTCAAGCTCGCCTTCTTCCCCAAGAGCGTCGATACCACCGAGACCATAGCCTATGTGGCTTATGTGGTGCTGCTGCTCATCATCGTGGGCGGACTCTACGACACCTGGCGCCGCAAGAAGAATAATAAAACGACACATTAATACTCTATAAGATATGAAGAAACTGCTCTCTCTGCCCCCCAATCTGGTGGGATGTTTCCATGACATAACCGGTCTGTCTGATACCGAATGGTTTTGCACCAACGACCCCGTGGGCCGCAAGCTCGGCTCGGGTGGCGGCACCACCTGGCTGCTTCAGGCGTGCTACGAAGCCCATGGCAATGGCCGTAGCTTCGACGAGTGGCTCGCTGCCGACCGCCGTTTGCTGCTCCATGCCGGCGGACAGAGCCGAAGACTGCCCTCATACGCCCCTTCGGGCAAGATACTCACGCCCATTCCCGTGTTCAGATGGGAGCGCGGCCAGCGCCTGTCTCAAGACCTGCTCTCCCTGCAGGTGCCCCTCTATCAGCGCATCATGAATCAGGCGCCCGAGGGTCTGCGCACGATGATTGTCAGCGGCGATGTCTACATCCGCGCTACCCAGGCGCTCCAGCCCATCCCCGATGCCGACGTGGTGTGCTATGGCCTGTGGCTCGGACCCGAAATAGCCAAGGACCACGGCGTCTTTGTCTCTTCCCGCCAGACTCCCACCCAGCTCAAGTGTATGCTTCAGAAGCCATCGATGCAGACGCTGGGTCAGCTGCAGAAAGAGCATTTCTATCTGACCGACATCGGCGTGTGGCTGTTGTCCGACCGCGCCGTCAAGGTGCTCATGCGCCGCTCTATGCGCGACGGTGAGGTGACCAACTATGACATGTACGGCGAGTTTGGCTGCTGTCTCGGCACCGACCCCACCATCGACGACCTCGAGGTCAACGACCTCAAGGTGGCCATACTGCCTCTGCCCGGCGGAGAGTTCTATCACTTCGGTACGTCGCATGAGATAGTCTCGTCTATGGTCGACATCCAGAATATCGTCAACGACCAGCGCGAGATCATGCACCACTCGCTCAAGCCCCATCCCTCCATGTTCACCCAGAACTCTGAAGTGGAGATTAAGATTACCGAACACAACCAGAACCTCTGGATAGAAAACAGCTGTGTGAGCGCCCAGTGGACCATAGCCCATGAGAATATCATCACTGGTGTGCCCCGCAACCAGTGGAAGATAGAACTCCGTCCTGGCCAGTGTGTCGACATCGTGCCCATCGGCGACGAGAGCTACGCCATACGCCCCTATGGTTTCAACGACAAGTTCCGCGGCGACATCACCGATGGTGTGACCGAATACCTGGGCGAACCCTTCACCCGCTGGGCCGAAGAGCGCGGCATCGACGCCGGCGCCATCGAGGGCAAGGACGACCTGCAGTCGGCCCGCATCTTCCCCGTGGTCGACAATATCAACGATGCCGGCCTTGTGCTGAGATGGATGCTCAACGAGCCCTATCAGCAGGGTGGCCGCGTGGTATGGAACGAGGCCCAGCGTCTCAGTGCCGACGAGATTTCGGCCCAGGCCAATCTGCGTCGTCTCGTCGAGCAGCGCAGGGAAAACCGTGCGCAGAACTGGTCGTTCCTCTCCCACAACTACGCCCACAGCGTGTTCTACCAGGTAGACCTCGACGATGCCGCCCATGAGTTTGCCGCCAACCACATAGCCGAGCCCACACCTCTGCCTGCCGACGAGCCTCTGCTCACCCGCATCCACGATGCCATGTTCCGCTCCGAGTTGCAGCGGCTCAATGGCAAGGACGGCTCCGAGAGCGAGGGCCGCGCCTTCAGTCTGCTTCGCGAAGGCCTCACACAGACCGTGCTCGCCGAGAAGCAGCATCCCCGTCTCTCGGTCTATTCCGACCAGATAGTATGGGGTCGCAGCCCTGTCCGCATCGACATCGCCGGTGGCTGGACCGACACCCCTCCCTTCTGCCTTATGGAGGGCGGCAATGTCATCAACCTCGCCATCGAGCTCAATGGCCAGCCGCCTCTGCAGACTTATGTCAAGCCCTGCCGCGACCATCATATCATCTTGCGCAGCATCGACCTCGGCGCTTCTGAGGTCATCACCACTTTTGAAGAGTTGCGCGACTTCCACCATGTGGGCAGTCCGTTCTCCATACCCAAAGCAGCACTGGCGTTGGCGGGCTTCCTGCCCGAGTATTCGGCTGAGCAGTATCAGTCGTTGGCGCAGCAGCTTGCCGCCTTCGGCTGTGGTATCGAGGTGACGCTACTCTCTGCCATTCCCGCAGGGTCGGGCTTGGGCACGAGCAGCCTCTTGGCGTCGACCGTACTTGGTGCCATCAACGACTTCTGTGGTCTCATGTGGGACAAGAACGAGATTGGCCGTCGCACCCTTGTGCTCGAACAGCTCCTTACCACCGGCGGCGGATGGCAAGACCAGTTTGGCGGTCTGCTCCAGGGCATCAAGCTGCTGCAGACGGGCAAGGGCTTTGACCAGAACCCAGTAGTACGCTGGTTGCCGTCATCTCTCTACACCCAGCCCGAGTACCGCGCGTGTCATCTGCTCTACTATACGGGCATCACCCGCACCGCCAAGAAGATACTGGCAGAGATTGTGCGCCGCATGTTCCTCAACCAGCACGACGAACTGGCGTTGCTCCGCGAGATGAAGCAACATACCATCGATATGTTTGAAGCCATCCAGCGCGAGAACTTCGACGAGATGTGCCGGTTGGTCCGCAAGACCTGGCAGCAGAACCAGCTGCTCGACAGCGGTACCAACCCAACCGAGGTGGCACGCCTCACCTCGCTCATCGATGACCTCTGCCTCGGTTACAAGTTGCCCGGAGCCGGTGGAGGTGGTTACCTCTACATGGTGGCTAAAGATCCCGAGGCTGCAGCCCGCATCAAGCAGATTCTCCGTGAGAACCGTCTCAATGCCAATGCCCGCTTCGTCGATATGTCGCTCAGCGACAAGGGTCTTCAGATCAGCCGCAGTTAAGGCCACGACATACGTAGAATCACAACTTACTATAACAGTCAGAACGCAAATGCCCACCCCCGTGGCATTTGCGTTCTGCATTTTATCCCGTATGTCTGGCTGCGCGGAGGGCCTCGGCAGCGCGCCCCGATTTGCTTCCGCCATTCCCGTTAGTATACTCCTTCTTCCCCAAGGTCATCACTTGAGTACAGAGATTATCTCCGGCGGTCACGAGGTTGTCTCGGCTGTGCAGGAGGGTAACTCTGGTGGCTCGTATCGATTGAAACGAGGGCTCGTGTCGTTTGAAACGTGAGTCCGTGCCTTTCGTTACGTGGCCTCGTGCCTTCTGATACGAGCCAGCCAAGAGCTCTCGGGCGCGAGTCAATGGGCTTCGGGCGTGAGTCAATGGGCTTCGGGCTCGACCGATATGGCTTGGCGTAAGACTATGCATGGATTGCCGTCAGCCTTGGCAGCCTTGCCGTCTGCTGCTGTTCCCTATAACAGCAGACACGGGCAAGTCTCTGTGGATAGAGGCTTGCCCGTGTCTTGTGGGGTGGGGTGCGGAGTGTGGGTTATGGCTGGCTGTCGTCGAGAAATCCCTGTCGGCGTAGCGCCTTGATGAGCGTGGCAGAGATGGCCTCGTTGTCCTTGCGTGTGTAGCGGATGTCGGTGAATATCTGGGCGAGGGTCTGCACGTTGTTGATTTCCACGAAGTGGCGGTTCTCCTCGGTGGCTTCCTTCTCGGCATAGGCGGCGTCGATGCGTTCGGGCGTATAGTCGGCGTAGGTCTCCTCGTGCACGATGGCGCTCAACGGCAGACGGTCGGTCTGCGCCGGATGCTCGTCGGGCCAGCCCAGGGTGATGGTGGCGACGGGGAATACCAGTGGGGGCAGCTGCAGGGTGTCGATGATGGCCTCGGGGCAGTAGACGGTGGTGCCCAGGAAGCAGAGCCCCAGCCCCTCGGCCTCAGCCATGTTGCAGAAGGTCTGGCAGTAGAGTAGTGCGTCGGTGGCGGCATTGATGAAACTCAGCAGGTTGTCGTATCCGGGATGTCCCTGTCGCTGCTCTGCCCACAGGGTGGTGCGCCTGTAGTCGGCACAGAAGGTGAGCACTACGGGAGCTCCTGTCACCATAGGCTGGGAGAAGTGGGCGGGAGCGAGCCGCGCCTTCATCTCGTTGCTGCGCGTCACTACGACCGAATATAGTTGCAGATTGCCCATCGTCTGGGTACGTTCGGCATCGCTGAGCAGCCGATGGAGCAGCGCCTCGTCAATGGGCTGCTGGGTATAGCGGCGTATGGAACGCCTGGAAGTAAACTGTGTCATCTTTTTGGAAAACTTTTCTGCGACAAAGTTATCTAAAGTTTTCCAAAACGGAAAACAAATAATCGATTTCTTTTATGAAAAATTCCATGAAAACGCTCGCTCATGTTGAAAAAATGTAGTAGCTTTGTAGTCCGACATATTATAATAATTATCCAACTTGTTATGAGCGAACTGAAAACATATTCTTACGACGAAGCATACCGTGCCACGCTTGCCTACTTTGACGGCGATGAGCTGGCAGCCCGTGTGTGGGTAAACAAGTATGCCATGAAAGACAGCGCGGGCAACATCTATGAGCTGACGCCCACAGATATGCACTGGCGAATAGCCAATGAGATCGCGCGAATAGAGAACAACTATGACAATCCGATGAGCGCCCAGGAGGTGTTCGATGTGATTGACCATTTCAGATACATAGTGCCTGCCGGCAGCCCCATGACGGGCATCGGCAACAACCATCAGGTGGCCTCGCTGAGCAACTGCTTTGTGATAGGCCTCGACGGTGACGCCGACTCTTATGGCGCCATCATGCGTATCGATGAGGAACAGGTGCAGCTCATGAAGCGCCGCGGCGGCGTGGGTCACGACCTGAGCCAGTTGCGCCCCAAGGGTTCGCCCGTCAACAACTCTGCCCTCACCTCTACCGGACTGGTGCCGTTTATGGAGCGATTCTCCAACTCTACACGTGAGGTGGCGCAGGACGGACGCCGTGGAGCGCTGATGCTCTCGGTGAGTATCAAGCACCCGGACTCTGAGGCGTTTATCGACGCCAAGATGACCGAGGGCAAGGTGACTGGCGCCAATGTGAGCGTGAAGCTCGACGACGCCTTCATGCAGGCAGCCGTCGACGGGGGCGACTATGTGCAGCAGTTCCCCATCGACAGCGACCAGCCGATGATGACCAAGACCATCAACGCCCGCCAACTGTGGGAGAAGATAGTACACAACGCATGGCAGAGCGCCGAGCCAGGTGTGCTCTTCTGGGATACCATCCTCCGCGAAAGCATCCCCGACTGCTATGCCGACCTCGGCTTCCGCACCGTGAGTACCAATCCCTGTGGCGAGATACCTCTCTGTCCCTACGACAGCTGCCGACTGCTGTGTGTCAACCTCTACAGCTACGTGGTCAACCCCTTTACCCCCGAAGCCCGTTTCGACTTCGACCTCTTCCGTCGTCACGCCCGCGCCGCCCAACGCATCATGGACGACATCGTAGACCTGGAGATGGAGAAGATAGACCAGATAATGGACAAAATCAAGCACGATCCCCAGAGCGAAGAGGTCAAGGAGGCCGAGTATCATCTCTGGGAGAAGATACGCCACAAGAGCGGTCAGGGCCGTCGCATCGGTGTGGGCATCACCGCCGAGGGCGATATGCTCGCTGCCATGGGTCTGCGCTACGGCACCCAGGAGGCTACCGACTTCAGTGTCGAGGTACACCGTACCCTCGCCCTTGGCGTCTATCGTGCCTCGGTCGATATGGCTCGCGAGCGTGGCGCCTTTGCCATCTACGATGCCCACCGCGAGGAAGCCAACCCCTTCATCGGCCGCATCCGTGAGGCCGACCCCGAACTCTATGCCGATATGGTCAAGTATGGCCGTCGCAATATAGCCTGTCTCACCATCGCGCCGACAGGCACCACGTCGCTCATGACGCAGACCACATCGGGTATTGAGCCCGTATTCATGCCCGTCTACAAGCGCCGCCGCAAGGTCAACCCCAATGACGCCGATGTGCATGTGGACTATGTAGACGAGGTGGGCGACAGCTTCGAGGAGTATATCGTCTACCACCGCAAGTTCCTCACCTGGATGGAGGTCAACGGCATGGATATCCACAAGCGTTACTCGCAGGAAGAGATAGACCAGCTGGTAGCTCGCTCGCCTTACTACAAGGCTACTGCCAATGATGTGGACTGGCTCATGAAGGTCAAGATGCAGGGCGCCATCCAGAAGTGGGTAGACCACTCTATCTCCGTGACCGTCAATCTGCCCAACGAGGTCGACGAGGCTCTCGTCAACCGTCTCTATGTCGAAGCCTGGCGCTCCGGATGCAAGGGCTGTACCATCTATCGCGACGGCAGCCGTTCGGGTGTGATGATGTCGGTGAGCAAGAAGGACAAGAAGAAGGAGAAGAACCATCAGGCCGAGGCTGCGGCTTCGCCCTGCCAGCGTCCGGCTGTCACCGAGACACGCCCCAAGGAACTCGTGTGCGACGTGGTGCGCTTCCAGAACAACCGCGAGAAGTGGGTGGCTTTTGTAGGCCTGCTCGACGGCTATCCCTATGAAATCTTCACCGGTCTGCAGGACGATGAGGAAGGTATCGTGCTCCCCAAGACCGTCACCCGTGGCAAGATAATCAAGCAGACCAACGAGGACGGCAGCCATCGCTATGACTTCCAGTTTGAAAACAAGCGCGGCTACAAGACTACTGTCGAGGGCTTGTCTCAGAAGTTCAACCCCGAGTATTGGAACTATGCCAAGCTCATCTCGGGTGTGCTGCGCTACCGTATGCCTATCGACCACGTCATCAAACTTGTGGGTTCGCTCCAGCTCAATGATGAGAGCATCAACACTTGGAAGAACGGCGTGGAGCGCGCGCTCAAGAAGTATATCGCCGATGGCACCCAGGCCAAGGGACAGATGTGCCCCGCCTGCGGACAGGAAACCCTTGTCTACCAGGAGGGCTGCCTCATCTGCACCAACTGCGGTGCCAGCCGTTGCGGTTGATGCCTTATATATAATCGTTGACACCTTATATATAATAATAGCAATCACTAAGATGAAACTCAACTCCAGTTATATTTATCTGCAAGACCTGCGCTTTCACGCCTACCATGGCGTGGAGGCGCAGGAGCGTATTGTGGGCAACGACTATCTGATGGACGTGCGCCTGCAATATCCTGTCGACCAAGCCATGCTCAGCGACAATGTGCTCGACACCGTCAACTATGCCGATGTCTACCGTGTGCTCGAGCAGGAGATGCAGGTGCCCAGCAATCTGCTCGAGCGCGTGGCTTACCGCATTGCCGACCGCATCTTCCGTCGCTTCGCCTTTGTCAAGAGCCTCGACATCAGGCTCACCAAGCTCAACCCGCCTATGGGTACCAATATGGGTGGTGCCGGTGTGGAACTCCACTTTGACAATGACCAGGCATAGCGCCGAGAGCAGAGCCTCTATGGCGGGGATGCCCCGGGCGGTCATGGGCCACGGCGCGCCTACGCCATCTGTTATTTCCACTCTCATGTAAGTCAAACTAATACTTTTATCTATGAAATCGATTGTCATTATACTCATGTCGTGTCTGGTCGCAGTGACAGTCTCTGCGCAGGGAATTATCCGCAGACCGGCGGCAACCAAACCCAAGCCCACAGTAAGGAAACCCCATAGTCGCGGCAGTAGTGCCGTAAGGCCCAAGCCTGCCCAGCCGAAGAAGGCAGATCCCATCAACTCGCTGGCAGAGCCTCTGCGCTCCCACCTCAAGAAACTCATGGCCGATATGGTGCTGGTAGAGGGCGGTACGTATATGATGGGTAATCCAGATAGGGATAGGAATGACGAGTACGCTAAAGATGTGCCACATGAAGTTACCCTCAGCTCTTTTTATATCTGCAAGTATGAGGTCACCGAGGCGCTCTGGACCGCTGTGATGGGCAGTAATCCGTCAAATCATAAGTCGGGAGACAACTATCCGGTTGAACAGGTGAACTGGTATGACTGTCAGGACTTCGTAGAGAAGTTAAGCGAATTGACCGGACGCCACTTCCGCCTGCCTACAGAGGCCGAATGGGAGTATGCTGCACGTGGCGGCCAGCGTAGTCGTGGCTATAGATATAGCGGAAGCTACAATCTTGATGAAATAGGATGGCATGTAGGTAATGCACATCACTACAAGAGGGAAGTGGGAACCAAAAAGCCCAATGAACTGGGCCTTTATGACATGACTGGAAATGTGAGTGAATGGTGCCAGGACAAATTAGACATCGAATATTATCATCATAGTCCATCCATTAATCCCCAGGGGCCGGATAGAAGTACATACAAAGATAACCGTTGCTTTAGAGGTGGCTCGTTCTGTGATGAGGAGAAGTATGACGAGTTGAAAGTATATACACGCAATACTGGGATGCCTCCAGAGGAAAAATATGGCCATCTCGGGCTGCGTTTGGCCATGTCTGTAAACTAATGGTTCCGTCGGGTTTTATGGTAAAGAGAAGACGCTTACCCTGCGTTATGCCCTCGCCTTCGGCCGAATGGTCGAGGAGCGTTGCCCCGATGTGCGAGTCATCTATACCCGTAAGCGTGATGTGTTTATCAAGTTGATAGACCGTGCCGAAATCGCCAACCGCAACAAGGCCGACCTCTTCATGTCATTCCATATCAACGCCGTCGAAGGCAACCGCTCGGCACGTGGTTTCCAGACTTGGACATTGGGCCGTGGAGCCAGCACCGGCAACAAGGGCATCATGGAAAACCTCGATGTCGCCAAGCGAGAGAACTCCGTAATCCTGATGGAGAAAGACTACAAGCAGGTGTATAAAGGCATAGACCAGAACTCTGCCGAGAGCGACATCATGTTTGAGTTTATCGCCGATAAGAACCGCGAGCGCAGTGTGGAGCTTGCCAAACTCATGCAGCGAGAGGTGTGCCGCGCCACCGGACGTATCAATGCCGGCGCCCACCAGAACAATCTGGCCGTGCTGCGTCTCTCGTCGATGCCCAGCTGCCTCCTGGAACTCGGCTTCATATCCACCCCCGACGAAGAGCGTTTCCTCAACTCCGATGCAGCGCTCACCCTCTACACCCAAGGCATCTTCAACGCCTTCTTGCAGTACAAGATGCGATTTGCAGATAAGATTACCGTACCTTATAAGGCAGACGACAACACCCCGAGGGCGTTGCCGCAGATAGTACCCGACGAGTATCGCAAGCAGCAGCCTGCTGCCCCGGCACCCGCAGCCACCCCGCAGCCCCAGACAGCGGTGACGCGCCAGGCAGCCACTGTAGATGCCCAGCGCCAGGCAGCTACCCCCGACACCGCCCAGGCTACCCCCGCTCCCAAGGCCAAAGCCAAGACTTCCACCCCTGCTCCCACAGCGCCCGCGCCTGTAGCCAAGACTCCTGCCCCCGTCGTGAAGACTCCCGCCGCCCCCGCTGCCGTCCCCGCCGGCCGCCCCGTCTTCAAGGTGCAGATACTCTCCAGCTCAGCCTTTGTCAAGGCGGGCGACAAGCACTTCAAGGGCCTTGCCCCAGTGGACTGCTATCAGGAGGGAGAATGGTACAAGTACACCTATGGCGCCTCGACCGACTACAACGAGATTGCCCGTCTGCGCAAGTCCATCCTCGACCGCTTCCCCGAAGCCTTTATCGTGGCTTTCAAGGGCGGACAGAAGATGAATGTGAGTCAGGCCATCCGCGAATTTAAGAGTAACAAGTAAAATCCTAATTAATACAACAACGGCAATGAGTTTTTTCACCAAAGAAGTAAGGATTGCATTAGCAGCCATCGTGAGCATCGTTCTGCTCTTTTTCGGCATGAATTTTCTGAAGGGCAAGAGCCTCTTCTCCAACGACAACGTATACTTTGCCAAGTTTGACAACATCAGCGGACTTACCGCCTCCAATCCCATCTTTGTCAACGGCTACCAGGTGGGTACCGTCAAGACCATCGATTTCGACTATGCCCATGGCGGCAGCGTCATCGTGGGCTTCGGCACCGACCGCCAGCTCGTCATCCCTGCCGGCACCACCGCCGAGATAGAGAGTGACATGATGGGCAACCTCAAGGTCAATCTCCTGCTCGGTCACGACGCGACCGCCACCGTTCAGCCCGGCGACACCATCACCGGCAGAGTCAACGGAGGTCTGATGGACACCGTGGCAGAGCTCGCCCCCACCATCGGACAGATGTTGCCCAAGCTCGACTCTATCATGGCGAGTCTCAATACGCTGCTCGCCGATCCCGCCGTGGCCAACTCGCTGCACAATGTCGAAGGCATCACCGCCAACCTCAACACCTCGACCCGCGAGCTCAACACCCTGCTTGGCACCCTCAACCGCAACGTGCCCGGCATGATGGCCAAGGCCAACGGAGTGCTCGACAATACCGAGCGACTCACCGGCAATCTGGCTGCAGTCGATGTGGCTGGTACCATGGCCAAGGTCGACCAGACCGTAGCCAATATGGAGCAGTTTACCGCCAAGCTCAACAGCAACGAGGGCACCCTCGGACTGCTGCTCAACGACCGACAGCTCTATCTGAACCTCAACAAGACGCTCGTGAGCGCCGACACGCTGCTCAACAATCTGCGCGAGCATCCCAAGCGCTACGTCCACTTCTCGCTCTTCGGCAAGAAGGACAAGTAGAGCCCCGCTGCGCCTCGGGCACAGCCACCACAGACGACACCTTATTATATATAGGCAATTGGCAGACCGCTACATGAGGTCTGCCAATTGCCTTTTTTGTTGCCTCGATGGCGCGGGCTACTCTGGCGACGACGCGCAAGACGCTGCAAGGGGCGATAAAGCGGGATGCGTGGTTGGAAATAATGGTTGCGTGGGCTGAAACGCCGGTTGCCAATCACGAATTACTCCTATCGTGCTTTGATTTTATCGCGAAGATGATGGCTGGGGGTGTTTTCCATAAGCAGGGCGGTGGCGGGAGTGAATAGGGCGGTGGCGGAAGCGAATAGGGTTGTGGCGGGAGCGAATAGGGCGGTGGCGGGAGTGAACAGGGTAGTTACGGGAGTGAATAGGGCGGTGACGGGAGTGAGCAGGGCGGTGGCGGAAGCAAGCAGTGTAGTGGCGGAAGCAAGCAGTGTAGTGGCGGAGTGCAACTGCCCGGACGCCGTGGTTTCTATGGACTTCCGTGGGGCTCTCTCCGTGGTCGCATCCCTGATTATGGCCCTCGTGAATGTGATTTCTATGAAAATATTTTGCCACGTCTGCGTCTTTTACTAACTTTGCACTCGGAATACAAGGCGTATTCTAAGGGGTGCTTGGGCTCTTGCCCAGGCTGAGATTATACCCACTGAACCTGAAACGGGTAATGCCGACGCAGGGAAGATGTCCCCTTGATGTGTTTTTATAAAACAGAATGAAAATGAAAAAGATTGTTTGCATGGTGGCCGTATGCTTGTGCACAGCCGGCGCCATTGCGCAGACTGCCGACTCTCTGAAGATGATCAATCTGCAGGAGGTGGTAGTCAAAGGTGTGCGCGCTCAGCAGAACGCACCCTTCGCAGTAGCTAACTTCAAGAAGTCAGAGCTCCAGAGCTTTGGCAAGACTGGCAGAGAGCTGCCCTTCCTCTTCGCCAACACTCCCGGCGTGGTGGCTTGGAGTGAGAACGGTACTGGCATCGGTACCAGCCACATCCGCATCCGTGGCGCTGCCGACAGCCGTATCAACGTGACTCTCGACGGTGTAGCCCTCAACTCTCCCGAGGACCAGTGTGTCTTCTGGGCCAACATGAACTCTTATGCCGCTCTCATGGGCTCAGCCCAGATCCAGCGCGGTATCGGTACCTCTACCAACGGCGACGGTGCCTTCGGTGGTACCATCTCGCTCGCCACTGCCGCTCCCAGTCTGAAGCCCCAGCTCGAGGTCAACGGCGGTTTCGGCACCTACAACTCCTACAACGTAGGCTTCAATTTCTCTTCGGGCCTGCTCTGGGACCACGTGGTCTTCAACGGCGCCTATCATGAGAGCAGCACTGACGGATTTCTGCATGGCACAGCCGGAAGACAGGGTTCGTACCTGGGTGCCGTGACCTACTATGGCGACAAGTTTACCCTCAGCTACAAGAATGTGGGCAACTTTGAGAAGACCGGCCAGGCCTGGAGCGGTATCACCGGCGGTAACGACGACGCCACTCTCGTAGCCGACGGCATGTTTACCTACAAAGACCTCTACAAGAAGGGCTTGGGCCGTTACAACTCGCTCTACGAGGGGCTGGTCTTCGACGACGATAACTATACTTTCCCCAAGGATGCCAACGGCAACTACCAGACCTACCGCTACAAGCTCAACAACGGCAAGTACTGGGACAAGACCACCGACAACTTCTATCAGAACCACAACATCCTGTCGGCAGCCTTCCAGCCCTCAGCCCACTGGAGCCACAACGTAGCCCTGCACTATACCTATGGTTATGGCTACTATGCCGAGTTCCGCCCCAACAACAAGTTCAAGAAGTTTGGTCTCACCTACTATGACAACGAGGGCAACTTTGTGAAGCGCTCTGACTTTATCCGCAAGAAGGGCCTCACCCAGCACACCTACGGTCTGGTGTACAATGCCAACTACAAGGACGACAGCTGGGATGTGCTCGGCGGTGTCAACCTGCAGCAGTTCCGCGGCGGCCACTTCGGCTACCTCACCTATATTGCCAACGAGGGCGCCAACGCCCAGTTCCGTGCCAACGGCGACTACCAGTATTACGACTCAGATGCACGCAAGAACGACTATTCAGCCTTCGTCAAGGCTACGCTGCACCTCAATGAGGCTTGGGATATCTTTGGCGATGTACAGTACCGCCACGTAGGCTACAAGACCGATGGCAAGAACGACAAGTTCTACGAGCAGGCTGACGGCACCTACAAGAACCAGATGCTCAACATCGACGAGCAGTACAACTTCGTGAACCCCAAGGCCGGTATCACCTTCCACCAGGATGGTCACAAGGCTTACTTCTCTGTAGCCTATGCCAGCCGTGAGCCCGAGCGCAACAACTTCACCGACAACGGCAGCTACGGCTCTCCCGATGCCGAGCACCTGCTCGACTTTGAGTTGGGTTACAGCTACTCCGCCCGTGACTGGAACGCTGGCGTGAACCTCTACTATATGGACTACAAGGACCAGTTTGTGCAGACCGGTGCCCAGAGCGATATCGGTGAAAACCTCACCACCAACATCGACAAGAGCTACCGCATGGGTGTCGAGCTCACCGCCGACTACAGCCCTCTGTCATGGCTCACCGTGGCTGGTAACGCCGCCTTCTCAGCCAACCGTCTGAAGAACTTTGATCAGTACTACGAGAACTGGGATGACGAGACCAAGCCAGGTAAGGTGCATTATGACAAATCGACATTGGCATTCTCGCCATCTACCATCCTTAACGGTTTCATCAACGTTCACCACAAGGCCTTCGAGGCTGTATGGCACACCAACTTCGTAAGCCGTCAGTATCTCGACAATACCGCCACCGCTCTGCGTTCGCTCCCCTGCTACTCGCAGACCAATGTCAACATGAACTACACCTTCAAGAAGGTGGCAGGCGTGAAGGAAGCCGTTCTGGGTCTGAACCTCTACAACATCTTCAATCGCCACTACGCTGCCGGTGGTTGGGTGTACAACGCCATCGGCTATGGCATGTACACCACCGACAAGCCTTACACCCAGCTGGGCTATATGCCTATGGCAGGCTTCACGATGATGGGTACGGTGACACTGCGCTTCTAACCGACGACAGCGATGGAGACATTCATCATCGACCACTGGCTTGACATCACGACCACCCTGCTGGGGTTGGCCTACATCCTCTTCGAGTACCGGGCTTCGGTATGGCTGTGGCCCGTGGGCTTTGTGATGCAGGCGCTGGGCGTGGTGCTCTACTACGAAAAAGGACTCTATGCCGACTGCGGCATGGAGTTCTACTATATCTGCATGACGTGCTACGGTTTCTATACCTGGACGCGCGGTCATCGCGGCGAGGCGAAGCAGAAGTCCGACAAGCCCATCACCCACTTCGAGCGCCGGCTCATCCTGCCCTGGACTCTGCTCACGCTCACTATCTGGGGTGTCATCTACTATCTGCTGGCCTACCACACCGACTCTCGCGTGCCCGTGGCCGACAGCTTCACCACAGCGTTGAGCATCGTGGGTATCTGGGCCCTCGCGCGCAAGTATCTGGAGCAATGGCTCATCTGGATAGCGGTCGATGTGGTCACCTGTGGGCTCTACTTCTACAAGGACATACCCTTCAAGGCGAGCCTCTACGGTCTCTATGTCGTCATAGCCGTGGCAGGCTACTTCAGATGGAAACGCGAGATGGCTAAAAGTGCATCATAGATAGTGAAAAAGAAGCTGCGGAAAGGCCGTAGACTCACATAAATTTTGTAAATTTGTCTCATCAAATCAAACCAACGATTATGATGAGACAATTTTTTATCCCTTTGTTTGCGCTCATGACCACAACGGCATCGGCGCAGACCGGCTCCGAGCGGGAGCCCGTGAGTTATATCGGCGGAGAGATATGCAATCCCCGCCTGCACGATGGCGGACTGGCCTATGCCATCGGCGCTGAGAATGTACAGGTGATGCGTGCCAACCGCACCCATCCCGACGAGGCCGACGGTTATGGCTGGACTTACAACCACGCTGCCAACATCACCTACTGGCACGGCAAGTTCTATCTGGAGTATCTCTCCAACCCTGTCGACGAGCAGCAGCCGCCCGGCCAGACCCTGCTCGTCACCTCTGACGACGGCCGCCACTGGAGCAAGCCCTTTGTGGCTTTCCCCCCTTATCAGGCTCCCAAGGGCGTGACCATCCCCAAGCCTTACTATGGTTACATCATGCACCAGCGCATGGGTTTCTACACCGCTCCCAACGGCCGGCTGCTCGTGGTGGCATTCTACGGTCACAGCTACAACCCCTTCAAGGAGGGAGGTATAGGGCGCGTGGCACGCGAAATCAAGCCCGACGGCACGATGGGTCCCATCTACTTCATCCGCTACTCGTCTCACGCCCAGTGGAATGAGACCAACACCGCCTATCCCTTCTACACCAAGAGCAAGGACAAGGGCTTCCGCGAGGCTTGCCAGGCGCTGCTCGGCGACAAGCTCAAGACGCTGCAGTGGATAGACGAAGACCGAGGACTCGACGGGTTCTACAATCTCAAGGACTCCATCAACCGCGTGCAGGCCACCTCTTACTACCACCGCAAGGACGGCAAGACCGTGGCGCTGTGGAAATGGTCGTATGCCGCCCTCTCTCCCGACGACGGCAAGACCTGGAGCACTCCCGTGCGTATTCCGTCGCTCATCATGGCTGGCGGCAAGCAGTGGGGTCAGCGCACGCCCGACGGGCGTTATGCCATCTGCTACAACCCTATAGAGACCCAGCCCTATCGCTATCCGCTCGTCGCCATCAGCAGCGACGACGGCATCACCTACGACTCGATGTGCGTGGTGCATGGTGAGGTGCCGCCCAGACGCTTTATGGGCGAAAACAAGGACTTCGGTCCCTGCTACGTGCGTGGCATCACCGAGGGCGAGGCTACTCCCCCGGGCAACGACATGTGGCTCGCCTACACGGTGAACAAAGAGGATGTGTGGGTGGCTCGTGTGCCCACCCCCATCCGTACCAAGTGGACGGGTCCGGTCAATGACAACTTTGACAACATCAAGCCCCACGGCACCGTGACCGACTGGAATATCTACCGTCCGCGCTGGGCCGATGTCTATGTCAACGACCGTCATCAGCTCTGTCTCACCGACTCAGACCGCTACGACTATGCCCGCGCCGTCCGTGTGTTTGAGGCCAAGGCCAAGACCGATATCAGTCTGGATGTGCAGGTGGCTGCCGAGAATGATGACCCCTTTGAGGTCGATGTGACCGACCGCCACGGTGTGCGCATCGTCTGCGTGAGTCTGCATGGTGGCAAGGTGGTGGCCAATGGCGAGGCTGTGGGCAGCTATAAGCAGGGCGAATGGCTCAGCCTCAATATTCGCATCGTCGATGGTGGGGTAGAGGTGCAGGGTCATAAGTTGCTGGCCATGCACAGTGCCCAGCACCCCGAGCGACTGAGTCTGCGCACCGGCGAGTATCGCGACCTGCCCGACCGCAACACCCCCAACCAGGAGAAGTGTCCGCCGTTGCCCGGTTGTGATGAGCGCATAGCTCCGGCTATGTATATTATAGATAATGTACGCGTAGACTGACCGCGTAACAGATAGCACGCAACCCAAGATGACTGCCCCGCAGCGAGGCGTCATCTTGGGTTTTCTGTTGGTGGAAAGGAAGGTGACGGATGGCTGCTTTCCGGTGATGATGAGTGACGGAAAACTGCTGGTCCATGTTTTTGTTGTCGTCGTATTCACTCCTGTCATCGTGAAGGTAGGTAGTATCTTTATAGAAAAAACGAATAAATCGCTTTGTGTATCTCTCGGTTTTCACTACCTTTGCACCCGATATGAAACAAAGTATATTTAATTCACAATCATCCCTGCGTTTCAAGCGGTTCTCAAACAAGGGCTATGCGCTCTTTGCTTGTCTGGGCCGCGTGGTACTGGTGGGAGTGCTGACGGTGCCTACCCTCAGCCACGCCAAGGCTGGAACGCTGACCACACATGTGGAGGCAGCTGCTGACACGCTGAGCCGCAAGGAGATGAAGCTCGACGAGGTGGTAGTGACCGGCTCTCGGGCTCCGCTGACCGCTTTGCAGTCGGCCAAGATCGTGAAGGTCATCACGGCCGACGACATTCATCGTGCGGCGGTAGAGACTGTCAACGATGTGTTGAAATTAGCCACGGGCGTGGATGTCCGTCAGCGCGGTGGCTTTGGTGTACAGACGGACATCTCAATCAACGGCGGTACGTTTGACCAGATTACCATTCTCCTGAATGGCGTCAACATTTCCAACCCACAGACGGGTCACAACGCCACCGATTTCCCTGTTTCTCTTTCTGACATTGAGCGCATCGAGGTCCTCGAGGGTGCTGCTGCCCGCGTGTTCGGCACTTCTGCCTTCAGCGGAGCCATCAACATCGTGACGCGCCGCAACGAGGACAAGGGTCTCGACCTGAACCTCCAGGCCGGTTCGTTTGGCACCGTGGGCGGCGACGCCCGCGTGACGCTGGGCGGCAAGGTCAAGACGCATGTCAGCGCGGGCTATATGCGCTCCGACGGCGGTACGACCAACAGCGACTTCGACAAGGGTCATGTCTTTGCCGACGCCCGTATGAGTACGCGCCATGCCGACCTGGATTTCCAACTCGGAGTGAGTCAGCAGGACTACGGAGCCAGCACCTTCTACTCGGCAAAGTACAATGACCAATGGGAGAAGACCACTCATCTGGTGACATCGTTGGGCGCGACAATCAAGAACGTATATCGCGACCTGGAAATCAAGCCCACGGTGTATTACAACAAGTTCATCGACCACTACCAGCTTATCCACGGCAAGACCGGGGCTCAGGCCGGCGAGAACTATCACAACCTCGACGTGATGGGAGCTTCGGTCAACGCCCACATGAGTTGGCTCTTAGGCAAGACGGCTGTGGGTGCCGACCTGCGACACGAACATATTCTGAGTACGGCTTATGGCGAACTGATGGCAGAGCGCGACTGGGAGAACATCCATGGCAGCGACCGCAAGTACGACCATAAGGGCAGCCGCACCAATGCCAGCTTCTTTGCCGAACACAACGTCATCCTGGGTGGTTTTACCCTCTCTGCCGGCGTGTTGGCCAACCGCAACAGCGGACTTGACAGCCGTATGCGCTTCTATCCCGGTATTGACCTGAGTTATCGTCCTTCAGACGCGTGGAAACTGTTTGCATCATGGAACAAGGCACTTCGTATGCCTACCTACACCGACCTCTACACCGCCAACAGTGTGCAGCAGGGCGACCGCACGCTCAGACCCGAGCGCAACGATACCTATAAGACCGGTTTGAGCTACCGTACACAGGGCGTAGAGGCCACCGCGAGTGCCTTCTACAGCCGTGGCAAGGACATGATAGACTGGGTATATGCCACAGCCGAAAGCACCAAGTACAAGGCGATGAACATAGGCCGTCTGACCAATATGGGCTATAATATAGAGGTGGCTCTCCATCCCACGGAGTGGGTAGCCTCGTCGCCCATCACGGCAGTCACTCTCGGCTATGCCCGCATCCACCAGCGCCATGCTACTGACGAGCCTATCTATCGCTCGCTCTACGCGCTGGAATATCTGCGCGACAAGTTTACAGCTTCGCTCTCTCACCGCATCTGGCGTGCCCTCTCTGCCCGATGGGATATGCGCTGGCAGCACCGCATGAACGGCTATCATCCTTATGCCAAGGTCGATGCCAAACTGCTGTGGCGCCAGCCCCGATATGAGTTCTACCTGAAGGCCGACAATCTGACCGCACATCGCTACTATGACCTCGGCGGCGTGCGTCAGCCCGGACTGTGGCTCATGGCTGGTGCGAGCATCCATCTGTAACACAGGCTACAGAGAGTCAGGCTGCGGCAGACCGCAGTTGACAGTAATCATCATCATAGTATTAACCCTTATCCGCAATGCCGACAGTCTGGCGTTGCGGATAATTATTTTTATGGTGTAGGTCATCTCGGGAGCGGTGAAGGTCATCTCGGGAGCGGTAAAGGTCATCTCCCGCTCGGTGAAGATACCCTCCAGCTATGTGGTGGTGGTCAGGGTGGTGGCGATGATGGTGGCGGTGGTGCTGCGGGTGGTAGAAACAAGAAGAGGAAGCACCTGCTGTCTCGGGTGCTTCCTCTTCGTCGATATGGATGGGGTGAATAGATGTCTGTTGTGGGTCATCGTCGCCACGGGAGGGCGATGCGGGCTATTTCTTCAACTTGAACGAGTTCTCGATGCTTATCACCTCGTCTTCGAAGGCCTTGTCGACCTTGATGCGCTTCTCTATCTGCGAGCAGCTGTGGATGACAGTAGAGTGGTCGCGGCCTCCGATGAGCTTGCCTATACGTGAGGCGGGCATCTTGGTAAGCTTGGCGGTGAAGAACATGGTGAGCTGTCGCGGCACCACGTAGTCGCGCTTGCGGCTCTTGCTGTAGATGGCGCTCTGGGTCACTCCGAAGTGGTTGCAGACCTTCTCGAGGATGTCGTCGACGGTGAGCGGACTGTTGTTTGTCTTGATAGCCCGTTGTATGACGCGCTCGGCGAGTCGCATGTTGATGGGGCACGAGTAGACCACGCTGTAGGCGAGCAGCGAGTTGATGACGCCTTCGAGGTCGCGCACGCTGCCGTTGGCTGTCTGGGCGATATAGGTGATAACGTCATCGGGGATGCTCAGCGCATCACGTCTGATTTTCGACTTGAGGATGTCCACGCACAGCTCTTCATTGGGTTTCTCCAGCTCGGCTATCAGTCCGCACGAGAATCGCGAGAGCAGACGCTCGTTCATATCCTTGAGCTCTACCGGAGAGCGGTCGCTGGCGAGGATGATGCGTCGTCCGTTCATGAAGAGGTGGTTGAAGATGTGGAAGAAGGTGTTCTGGGTGCCAGGCTTGCCCTCCCACTCCTGTACGTCGTCGACGATGAGCACGTCGATGGTCTGGTAGAAGAGGATGAAGTCGTTGATGGTCTTGCGCATCACGGCATTGGTGTACTGTACCTCAAAGAGTCGCGCGCTCACATAGAGCACTCGCTTCTCGGGATATTTGTTGCACACGTGTACGCCGATGGCGTTGATGAGGTGGGTCTTTCCACAGCCCGGGGGACCGTAGATAAACATGGGGTTGAACTTGCTGTTGTTGGGGTGCTCGGCTATCGACTGTCCTACCGACCGGGGCAGCTTGTTGCTGGCTCCCTCGATGTAGTTGTCGAACGTCTGCCGCGGGTTGAGCCTTGGGTCGAGTCGCTGAGGCCCCTGCGCTTCGCCGCGCTGAGGCTGCACCATGCGCTGGCGTTGGGGCTGTCGGGCTGGGGCAGCCTGCATCTCCGACTGCATCATCGGCGGTTCGCCTATCTCATTGTCCTGCGACTTTGCCACAAAGTATTGCAACTGTGTATGCTCACCAAAGACCTGGCGCAGCACATGGCGGAAAAGTTCTACATAATTGCCTTCGAGATATTCACAGACATAGCGACTTGCCACTTGGATAGTAACCGTCCGCTCTGCCTCCTTGTAATGGAGGAAGACCAACGGTTTGAACCACGTAGCATATTGCTGGGGGGTTACACTGTCGCTTATCAGCGCAAGAACCTCTTCCCAACGGGCGTCAGGAGTCACTTTCATCTGCGGAATAATCTTGTAGTCTCTCTAAGTTTAGCAATTATCTTTTATTCATTATCACGCTATTAGATTCACGGCAAGTAGATGACTTATCATTGTATGCTCGCTTGCTAATTGCAGTTCTGCAAATTTCGGAAAAAAAAACGAGATATGCAAATTTATCTTTTCTTACTTGTTTTTGTCATTTCTGCAACCATCAGATTATCAGCTGTTTTCGCTGAGATGACGGAGGTTGTTTCCGGGGTGGCTATTGTGGTTGCGTAAATGGTTGATATTTAGTGCGTTTTCCGCTCTGACGCCGTGAGCTTGGTTCCTGTAGTGAAACATCGTGCCTCCAGCGCCCCAAAGCCCATAAAGGCAAGCGCATCGGGGGCTGCCCGAGGTGCGTGAAACATACCCGCTGTTAATTTATACGAAATCTATATAAATAATGAATATCACTTTGGCGCGATTTTGATGCTTTGGCGCTCTGAGAGCCATAGCCTCTACCGTAAAACGGTCATTAGGCCGTTAGGTGTGTTATTTTAATGACTGCTCGCATTGTTTTGTTTTTTTAATTCGCAATAGCTCGCTATTCCTGCTGTGGGTAACGCCTTCGGCTAATCGCAACACTTACAGCGTTGCAATAATAGTGGGGTATCTTACCCAGGGTAGCGTGCTTTCGCCCGCAACCCTGGGCTATGTAATCGCAACTCCTACAGAGTTGCCAAGGGTGCGTACCATCTACGATAGGCTACCCCATCATTGTATGCGCACAACACATCACGGGCAAACACCATTCCTCCATTGTGTGCGTACCATCAACGATGGACTCATATAATATCATTGGGTGCGTGCCGGCATCGATGGATTTCCCGTTTATTGACGTTGTGGGCGTTTCATCTACGATGGATTTGCTGTATGTTACCGTTGTGTGCGTGCCATCCACGTTGGATTTGCTGTATGTTACTGTCGGGTGCGTGCCGGCTTACTATCGCAAGCTATAATTCACACACAACCTTTAACTTATCCATTATTCAGTCATATTTTTTTTGTTTGCAGGAGGGACGTTGGCATAATAACAACGCAAGAAGCGATATACATCTTTTCTCCAACATAAATTGTCTTTTATCCCAATATAAGTAGTGTATTCCTTTTTACGTGTCTTATGATAGTATGAATGACCTCACTTAGAAAATGGGGGAGCTATTTGAGTACTATAAATTTGAAAAATTAAATTCTGTCATCTTCCATACCCCATTAATACGCTTAAAATAACTCTTAAAGAAGCAACCAGTATATGGAATATATATATATTCTTCCATGGTCGAGTCTTTTAGTGTTGTATATCGTTTCTTAAAATTCTGGGAATAACAACAAGAGTCCGCCAGACTTAAATATAGATCGAAATCAGTTTTTTCATCCCAAACAAAGGTCTGTATCATCGAGTCAGCATATTCATCTCCGTTTGCCAAATATTCCATATACAAGTCACCATTGATACCTTCAACTTTGGCTTGAAGGCGTTTCTTTTGAAATTCTTTATCCTTATGAAATTTCTCTATAAATACGGAGAAATCCTCAAGAGGAATATTTTTCTTTATTTTCAACGTTTCTGTTTTACAATCTGCATTTTCTTCTTGAAATCGTTTTTGATTGTCAGAGCATGAATAAGTGCAGATGATGCAGATAGCATAATGGCATAAGATGAAACTCGCCCAGAATTTATTTTTTGTAATCATCATAATTAATATTTGTGTTAAAAGTAGGGATGAGAAGCTCTCCTTTGTCTCTTGGACAGGCAGGAGCAACAACTATAACTTCTGGAAGCGTTACTATTTTTTCTTCTTGCTTATCTAAGTAGTCCCTGATGTAATAGTGGCATGTGGGGACTGAGTCCCTGAAGGACACATATCCCCCGTCGAAGAGCAGACGGCTGAGCACGCCGTCCTCATAGACCCTGTTGCCGGCTATGTCGAACTCTCCGTCGGGCACGGCCGGGGTGTAGGGCGATTGTTTGTAGTCGTCAGTGCGCATTGTGGTATGCTGTTTTAGAGAATGTTGTTGCAATATATATGATTTTCTCCCTATACTTCAAGCGAACAGATAAAGATTATCGTAACGGGATGATATCGTCTGCCAATATACACTCACTTTTAGTGTATAGCAACGATTTCCATATGTTAAATCCGAGACATGCCTTTACAGCTTGTTTATCTACTATTATAATACGTTTCATGACCTCGTCTATCACCTCATCACGACAAAATACATAATAGGTAAAACTCTCATGAGGCTCTATCTCTTTTGTCGATAACATTATATCGAAAGTATTTCGCAAGTCTATTGGTTTGTCAAATGTGTCTATCATAAATTGTCCAAGACTGAAATCGCCAACACGTCTAAAAAGGTGATGACTAATAATTTTTTTCTCATCTTTTTCATATCTAAAAAAATGTTCATCGTTATCATACCAAGTAACATAGGTAGTATTATCGCTCTTGTTTACTACCTCTATTTTATATAAACTTGTAACGGCATCCTGTCGCATAAGGTAATCTATGCGATACCGTATAGTTTTCTCCTGCCCAAAAGACATCGTTGGAAGAGTCAATACTATGAACAATACTCGTATAAATCTCATTATCTATTATTCTTTATAGTTTCTATTTTAGACTTCATAATTAAGTAGCGAAGTGTCGTGTTTGTGTCTATGGCTCTAATATATGAATGTGAAGCCATTTTATGATTATAGCCGCTCCTAAAATACAATAGAACATGCCCATTTACTTCGTGGCTATATGCTTCGGCTCGACCATTTGGAGACAGACCTAAGTTTATATATACTTCCACATTGTTTGATGTGGAATTCTGTACGCCGTCATTGTCAGGAAATAAAGTCTTTCCCCAAAGTCCTGAATCCCCTATGGTAATGTCATCAACATATTCCTTAGGAGCAGGATCCTTCATTTTTTCTCCTAAGTTCATAGAATATGGATTCGGTAGGTCTTTATCGTCTGGATTGTCCGTATAGGGAGAACCTATTTTCCAAGAAAAGGATTTGGATAAGAAAATATCTATAATTACAGGATGCGCCACTAATTCCTTTAACATTTGCGCATTATAATCATTTCCTTTGTATTCATTTAATCTGTTTGCATCTATAACCCCATTCTCGTCTATAGAGACAAAGTTTCTATACTCTTCTTGTAAAGTGGAGAGTATCATGGCTATTTCTTCTTTTCCTTGTGGTCTAATTTGTTTCCCATCCGGGTCAACCGCATTCACGGGGTCATCCCCACACGATGCGTAGGGTGACACATCGTAGTATTTCTCGCACATCTTGTCCATGGTGTTCCACCTCCCTGTAATGGGGTCGTAGTGGCGGGCACCGTGGTCGTACCAGTCAAGGCCATGGGTGCGGTCCAGCTCTTTGCCTATGTATTTGTAGGGCTGCAGGCCGGTGTTGCGGCTGTCGCCCATCAGGGCACCGTAGGGGTAGTAGTGGTTCACCTCCTCCACATTGCCGTGTGCGTCGGCTACTATGCGGTTGTTGCCTAAGTAGTCCTTGATGTAATAGTGGTATGTGGAGGTTTCGCCAGAAAGATATCCAACAGGGAGCATTATCATTTTATCAAATCTTGTTCTTTGTTTCTCTGAATAATTTTCTTTTGTGCTTTGTCGCTATATGTTCCCATTGCGACATTTAGGTACGGACAACATTTTATATATACTATATCAACAGTATCACCCACTTGTTCCTTTAGGCTATATTTTTCTCCTGTATAACATTTTCCATTATGACTAAATTCATAAGATCTTCCCACCAAACGATTTCTTCTTCTAATATACATATAATAGTCTCCTGCAATGGTGCCTTTTGCAGGCATGCCATAATAATAACAGAGTATCTTTGTCACATTATATGTGACTAAAGGATGCAGCATTAGTATAAGCAACAATAAAAAAAGGGAAAATAAATCTTTCATTTTTTTCTTTCTTCTCTCCTTTTTTATTTTTTGCACCTTCTTTCTATGTTTTTCTATTTTTTTTTGCAAATTGTTTGCTCTTTTAATTTCTGTCTTCTGTTTTTTATGCTTTTTCATATCTGTCGCATTGATCGGAATATGTTGATAAAACGAATTATAACTATAGATTATAGTCAAAAAGAAATGGTTTGAGAATTAACCAAATGGAATTTGAGAGTTAGAAGTGACCTCTCTGCTTCCGGCAATGGCGAAAGCAGGGAGGCTCAGAGTGGTCATGAGCCCC
>OLSX01000170.1_pt1 | contig 62888 bp, 59 predicted proteins | sample 1673141 | NCBI WGS metagenome assembly OLSX01 (sample SAMEA3136759, study PRJEB25190) | human gut metagenome | biome: human gut; feature: human-associated habitat; material: faeces | place: Austria | collected 2013 | reverse complement strand
TTCGGGCAGATGGTATCGGTATTTGTCTATCACTATCTGCGCGAGCATGTCGGCGCCGACGTGGTTGCCACCGATGACCGCATGAGGCGCCTTGACCTGGTATATGCGTGGATTGGGCGAATCCTTGTCGGCTTTCATGCGCAATAAGGGACGCTCTATGATTTCAATTTATACCTTGGCCGGTTCGCGATGGTGTATGCGGGAAACATCCTTGCCGATGATATCGCACTCGCCAGCAGCCACACCCTCGGGCATCATGACGGTTGTGCGTTCCTCAAGCCCTGCGTAACGGTAGCTCAAGGGACGCGACGGCGTCCTCTTTGCGCGTGCCTTGCGTTTGCGGGTATCTGCCTCTATCTCTTTGGCAATTGCCTCTATCTTGGCCGCCTTTTCGTCCATCGCCTCTTTGATATGCGAGGATGGAAACGGCCCTGCTCCAAACGTTTGAAGTACATCACATAACCTCCACGTTCCCAATGGAGCAGCTTCATGGTCGTGCGAGACTTGCCCACAAATATATACACGTCACCATTAGCCGGTTCCAGACCCACTTTCCGGACCTGTCCACACATGCCATTCACTCCCATGCGTTAGATATGCGTAACCATTCAAAGCAATACGGCTTGTTTCGGATGGTTGCCAAATAAATATATGAAAGCCTTTGTTTTAGTCAAAAAAAAAACGTAATTTTGCAGTGATAAGGCATTTATTGTACATAGATTATGATTTATGATAGTAAGCGAGAATAGAATTGACGAAATAATAACAAGCGGCATTCATGAAGAGCTACGTAAAGTTATAGATGAATCTATAGTTCATTCAAATTGTTATGGTGTACCAAAAGATTTGCTTGAGTATAGATAACAGAAACAGTCTTATTAATATGAAGGGAATATATTGGAAAGGCATTAAGCAACGGATAGGGAGATTCCTGGATAAGGTCTACGACTGTATACTTATCTTTACAGACTGGCTGGGGTAGGCTCGCGAAGTGATGATTACAGTTTGTTGATGTGTAGGAAAATGGTCGCGTATGCCTATAATTTGTTCAATACATTATCCACATCCTTGACTTTATTCTTACGTGACGTTTTGTTGATATTGTATCTCAAGTAGATAGAACAGAAGCGCGAGTCCACATTGTCCTTTTGTTTGTTGTTGATGTTGTAGTACCTGACTTTCCAATCAGAGTACTCTTTACGGAACAAGTCATGACAAGCTATATTCAGCTGTAATGTCTTGTCCGGGAAACTGAAGGTAATGCCAGCGCTGGCGCACAATGCCGGGTATTGTCTGCAAACCGCATCTTCAGTCTTGCTTGTATAATTCATCTTCAGGTAGAAGTTTACATTCTCCTCTATGCGGTAGTTGTAATTTGCTGATACATAGATAGACATTATAATTTCCGTTCTATTGAATATGAAACTTATTTGCTTTATCTTTATTAGAGGCTTTGACAGCCTGGTCTTCATTCGAAGACTTGTAAATGTAGTCAAGATTTAGTTCCAAATGACCATCTTTCGTCAGAGGGAGATTGTAGAATAGATTCAACTGATTGTTCTTTATAGTATGATGCTATCTATTATGCCCAGACCATTGTATGATCCTTTGCAGCATGCCTGTTTGGGATGTTTTGGCAACCAAGGATGCAGGTTGTTTGATGTCGGCCTGGCCGATTTTCCCCATGCTGTTTGTCCGTCCATATCCCTGTGGATAGTTGTTGTCAGGAGCGTGATTATTTCTGCATTTGCGGTTACCTCTGATGTGCTGTTTTTTCCTTCTGAGCATCAAAAAGTATGCAGAAGTTGTGTGTAATATTCAAAAAAGCCGTATCTTTGCCCTTGGTGATTATCACCAGCAATCTGTTGTCTCATCGCGCGTCGCTCTGCATATCTTATTCAGACGGCAGGGTGGGGGATGCGTCCATTAACTTAATAACTGAAATAAATAGGAATATGAAAACGCTTGCTAACATTGTATGGTTGTTGTGTGGCGGCCTTGAGGCAGCCTTTGGCTATTTTACGGGTAGTCTGGCTTTGGCCATTACTATCATTGGCATCCCTTTTGCGATGCAGGCGTTCAAGATAGGGCTGCTCTGCCTTTGGCCGTTTGGTGCCAGAGTCATTCCCACGGAAAGCCCCACTGGTTGCCTCCGCGTTTTTATGAATTTCATTTGGTTCATGTGTGGAGGTATCTTTGCCTGGCTAATGCACGCATTTTTCGGATTGTTCCTTTATATTACCATTATTGGCATCCCTTGGGGCAAGCAGCATTTCAAGATGGCTGGGCTGGCCCTTGCGCCGTTTGGCAAAGACGTTGAACTTGATTATTAAGGGTTCGTTGCCCGTCAAATACCGTTTAGGGCTGAATTCCATACGTGGAATCCAGCCCTAAACTGTTTTCATCCCCCATCGCCTTACCCGCCATCAGCCCCTTCATCCACGCCTCATATACCGCATACGTAGTTGTGTGCCATAATAGCCAACTCGAAGAGCAGGATGAGCGAGATGACGAGTCGCTTGTGCAGCAGATGCTCTATTTTCTGATATGTTTGATGCAGATAGGCAGTGTCTCTCGCCATGTCGGCAACCAGCAGGATGGGGAATATGATGATGCCTACCATGCATATTACCACATTGGGATTCATCTTGATGGCGTCTGCCCAGTGGCCATGTATCACCAGCAGCGTGGCACGGGTCATGCCGCAGCCCGGGCACGGGATGTGGTAGATTAATTTTGAGGGGCAAACGACCAAGCCGCTTTGCCCCTCAGTGCAGTATGCCACCATCACCCATGCACATGCGATGGCGTAGATGATGGTCGACAGGATATAGAATTTCTTATAAGAGCAGAGGTTCGAGCTTTTTGAGGTTTTCATTACGAGTAGCCCCTAAAATCAAAAACCAATCGATGAGAGCCCAGATTCCGATTCCGCCGCAAGTAAGCAGCTTGCCTACTCCCAAGCCGATATGACCGATATAGAAGCGGTCAATGCCGTAAGCTCCCAGGAAGATGGACAAGACGAGGGCGACAGTGGGACTCTTGAATTGAAGGCTGCTGATTTGCGCCCACTTGGAGTCGTCCAGCTCGAGCAGCTTAGTACGAATAAAGGAAATCTTCTCTTCGGCAAAATACTTGCCATTGGCCATGATAAACATGTCTACTTTTTGTGCATCCATAATGGTTTGTGTTATTTATAATTCATTTGTTATTTTCTGCCGTAAAGTTAATACTTTTTTAGCAATCAGAGAGCGATTTGTTCAAAAAATGACGCTCTTGGTGGGAAAAAACCACTTTTTCGGAGCCGTCTGCATCGATTCCGTAACTGAACTCCATCCCTTGATGACCGCCGTGGGCAGTCCTGTCATGGACTCCGTTTACTCCACGGTCACACTCTTTGCCAGGTTTCTTGGCATATCCACATCCAGACCTTTGTCCACCGCCACGTAGTAGGCGAGGAGCTGCAGCGGAACCACGCTCAGCAGCGGTATCAGTGCATTCTGGGTCTTGGGGATTTCTATCTCGTTGTCGGCGATGTTCTTCACCAGCTCGTCGCCTTCGGTGACGATTGCGAGGATGCGGCCGTTTCTTGATTTCACTTCCTGCATGTTAGAGATTATCTTCTCATAGAGCTGGTGGTGGGTGGCGATGAAGACGATGGGCATATCTTGGTCTACCAGGGCGATAGGGCCGTGTTTCATCTCGGCGGCGGGGTAACCTTCAGCATGGATATAGCTGATTTCCTTCAGCTTCAATGCGCCCTCCAGAGCCACCGGGAAGTTCATGCCACGCCCCAGGTAGAGGAAGTTGTGGGCGTAGGTAAACATCAGAGCCTGCGACTTTATCATCGGCGCCTGCTCCAGCACCTTCTCCATCTTCTGCGGTATCTCCGAGAGTTCCTCTATCATCTCATGGTAGTCGGCGTCGTCGAGCGTGCCTTGCTCGTGTCCCAGAGCCAGTGCGAGCAGCGTGAGCACGGTCACCTGTCCCGTGAAAGCCTTGGTGCTTGCCACGCCTATCTCCGGGCCCACATGGATGTAGACGCCGGTGTCGGTCTCGCGGGCTATAGACGACCCCACCGCATTGACGATGCCGAAAATCAGCGCCCCCTTCTCTTTTGCCAGTTTTATGGCTGCCAGCGTGTCGGCGGTCTCGCCGCTCTGGCTGATGGCTATCACCACATCTTCGGGCTCTATCACGGGGTCCACGTATCTGAACTCGCTGGCGTAAGCCACCTCCACGCGCTTGCGACACATCTTTTCGATGAGTTGCTTGCCTATGAGTCCGGCGTGCCAGCTCGTTCCGCAGGCTACGATGATGATGTGCTTGGCGTTTACCAGCCGGTCGCGATAGTCTCTGAGCGCCGAGAGCACGATATGGTTGTTTTCCGGATGCTCCTTGTCCACGATGAGCCTGCCGCTCATACAGTCCTTCAGGCAGTTGGGCTGGTCATAGATTTCCTTCAGCATGTAGTGGTCAAAGCCGCCCTTGCTGAGTTTGCTGATGTCCAGGTCCACGGTCTTGATGGTATAGCTGCACGAGGCATGTTCGAGGTTGATGATGTTCAGTTCTTCTCCCACTCTGATGTCGGCTATCTCTCCATCCTCGAGATACACCACCTTGTTGGTGTGCTCCACGATGGGGGTGGCGTCACTGGCAATATAGAAGTCCTTGTTGTCCTTGCCCACGCCCACCACCAGCGGACTTGACTGTCGGGCAGCCACGATATGCCCTGGGTCCTTCTTCTCCATCACGGTTATGGCGTAGGCGCCGATGGCATCGTTCAGAGCCTGACATACGGCAGAGACCAAATCCTTGCCGTTCTGCTGGTAGTAATGGTCGATGAGTTGCACCAGCACCTCGGTATCTGTAGAGCTCTTGAACGTATAGCCCTTGTCTGCGAGTTGCTCTTTCAGCACCTGGTAGTTCTCGATGATGCCGTTATGCACCAACGCCAGCTCTCCACTCATGCTCACATGGGGGTGGGCATTGGCTGCCGACGGCTCTCCATGGGTTGCCCAGCGCGTGTGGGCTATACCTATGTGGCCGCTGCAGTCCTTGTCGGCTGCCATTGCTTCCAGATTACTTACTTTTCCTTTAGTCTTATATACATTGAGGTTATCCTGATTGCCAATCAGCGCCACTCCCGCGCTGTCGTATCCACGATACTCCAGTCTCTTCAAGCCCTCGATGAGGACGGGGAAGGCGTCAGACTGACCTATATATCCTACTATTCCACACATGTTTCTATTTGTTATAATTATTATTGGTTCTTCTATGGTCTTCATTCTCGTTGTCACCCGTTAAGCCAAGTGACACTCACGTCGAGATGTCAACTTGCCCTAATCTCATTATCTTCTGCTGTCTGCTTGTTCATATTGGATAAAAGTTTATTTGGTCTACGAATACTGGTTGTATGCTGATTATTGTACCCTGTATCATCTGCTTTGCCACGGCCTTTTGCCACGGCTCAGCCGATGTCTTCACTTTTTTCGGCTGTAAAGGTAATACTTTTTTGACAATAATGAAGAGATTCGTAGGAAAAATGAAGAAAAAATAGAAAATAGTTAGCGTTTTGCTGATAATGCTTACGAAGTGGTAGTATATGAACAATGGTTGACAAGGCCACTATGGCGACCTTGCCAACCATTGATATAAATGTTTTCACCGTCATTGTCGGCTCGTATCATTTGATGCGGGAGCGCGTGCCTTACGATACGTGCTCCCGTGTCATTCGATACGTGTCCACGTGCCTATTGATACGAGCCGCCAATGATGGTTGCAGCTGCGGCAGATGTGGTCATTTCCATCAGCCGATGTCACTGGCACACTCCGCTTCGCGGTCAGCGCTTTTGTAGAGGTACCCTCCACGTTTGCGGAGGTACCCTCCACGCTTGCAGAGGTACCCTCCACGCTTGCAGAGGTATGCTCCACGCTTGCAGAGGTATGCTCCACGTTTGCAGAGGTACCCTCCTTGCTTGCAGAGATGGTCAGTAGCCTGGCTGTTGCCCGTTGCTATTCCGAGCACATGGTCACCTCTATGCGGTGGTTCTGCTTCAGGAGTGTCTGTGCCATCTGCTGCACATCGTGGGCCGTGATGCTGTCTACCATCTGGCAGTAGCCCGTGTCAAAGTCGGCCTCGTCGTCTATCTGGTGCCAGATGATGTAGCTCCAGTAGTCGTTGGTCATGGCGTTCTGCGCATACTGCTTCTTCAGATACTGCTTTACCTTGTCCATCGACGATGCTATGGGCCCGTCGATGGCCATGTGCTGCAGCTGGCGGTACACGATAGGGTTGAGTTCGTCATAGCGGGTGGGGTCGGTCTTATAGCTTATGCGCAGCAGGGCATTGGGCTCTTCGTCCTTGTCCAGCTCAAAGCTCACGCCGATGCCATAGGTGCCTCCCTTGTCCTCGCGCACCGAGTCGGTATAGGCTATCTGCAGACAGCGCTGCATGATGTCGAGCGTCAGGTCGGCACGGGGCGAGAAGTCTATGTCTGCCGTATACATGATGTTGACCTGGGTCACCGGCGTAGCCATCTTGCGGCCAAACTTCACCACCTTGTTTTCCTTCACCATGCGGGGCAGACGGCTCTTGTCGGCCTTCTCGCCCTTGTGGGTGGCGGGCAGCGCTGCCAGATAGCGGCAGAGCAGCGGGCGCAGACTGTCTATGCTCACATTGCCTATGATGACTGTCTTGAACGCCGATGCGTCGGCAAACCGCTCACGATATATCTCCATGATGCGGCCATAGTCGGCGCGGTCTACCATCTGCCGTGTTGCGGGCGCTGTGCGCAGGTTGTTGCCATAGAGCACCGCGCTCAGACTGTCGTTGTATACCACCTTCGGACTGGCACTGCGGTTGGTCAGAAACGACCGCGTGCGGTTTCTCAGTCCTTCAAATGCCACCGAGTCGCGTCTTGGAGCTGTGAAGTAGAGATAGGTGAGTTGCAGCATCGTCTCCAGGTCTTTCACCGACGATGTCGCCGTGATGCGCTGTGACGACTGACCTATCGCGGGTGCCACCTTCACCGACTTGCCCGTAAGCGCCTTGCGCAGTTGGGTGCTTGTCATGCTGCCCACGCCACCTTCGGTGATGGCACTTGCCAGGAGCGCGAAGTTGGGGATGTCGGCGTCGGGGTAGAGCGAGGTTCCGCCTTCGCCCTTGACGGTCATGGTCACCACGTCGGCCTGGTAGTCGGTGGGCTTGACATACACCTCCATCCCGTTGCTCAGCGTGAGCCGCGTCATGCCCCACTTGCCTGTAGCCTCTTCCTTTACTATTGTGCCCGGAGTGGGCATCTTGTCCATGATGGCTGTCGCGGTGTGGTCGTCTACGTGGGCGTCATACTGCCGGCGCTGCGCCTCGGCGATGGTCTCTTCTATCTCTGCCTCGGAGGGCAGCTGCACCTCCTTGCGGTCGGGGCCGTAGAGCACGAAGACCTGGTTGCGGTCGGTGATGATGGTGCCGATATGGCTGTTTATGTCCTTGAGGGTCACCTCTTGGTCCATCTTCTGCATCAACTCGTAACTGTAGGCGGGCGAGAGTATCGGTTCGCCGTCGAGGAAGTTGTTCACACACTGCTTGACCAGACTGCTGTTGCGGCGGTCGCCCTCCATCTTCATGCGCCGTTGGGCTGCGTTGAGATAGATGGCCTTTGCCCTTGCCAGTTCGTCGGCAGTAAATCCGTGCTGGCGCACTCTCTCCACCTCAGCCACAGCCGCTGCGATGCCACCCAGTATGTTGTCCTGCTTGCAGCTTATGCTGAGGCTGAAGGCGTCGCTGGTGCCCGATACGAAGAACATTCCGTCGCGCACTGTGCTGCTCATATACGGTGGGTTGGCGGTCTCCTTGCCCTTGTCTGCCAGTCGGCTGTTGAGCATATTGACGATGAGCCCCTCCATATATCCGTCGCGCTGATAGTCCATGGTGGTCTTCTCTGCGCGGGGCGTCGCTGCGCGCTTCATGTAGAGATGCCCCAGCGCGATGGGCTGCTCGCGGTCTTTCTCTATCGCCACTATCATGCGGTCGCTGCTGTTTACGGGGTAGTAGATGCGCTCTGCCGGGTTCTTGGCGGCGGGAATTTTGCCAAAGAGCCGTTTGATTTTGGCTTCCATGCGGTCTACATCTATGTCGCCCACCACAATCACCGCCTGGAGGTCGGGCCTGTACCACTTGTCATAATAGTCGCGCAGGTCCTGATAGGGAAAATTGCTGACGATGTCCATATTGCCTATAGGCATGCAGTCCTCGTACTTGGAGCCGCGGTATATCTTGGGCATCACGCGCTCCATGAGTCGCTGCATCGCCATGCCCGAGCGCCGGTTGCGCCACTCTTCGCGTATCACCCCACGCTCCTTGTCTATCTCCTTGTCCTCGAGCAGTATGTAGTGGCTCCAGTCGTTGAGCACCAGCAGACACGAGTCTACGATGCCCTCACGGCCGATGGGGGCTGCCCCTATGTGATAGACGGTCTGGTCTACCGAGGTGTAGGCATTGAGATTGGCTCCGAATTTCACACCTATAGACTCGCACCAAGGCACTATGCCCAGCCGTTTGCCCTTGCCGGGGAAGTGCTTGGTACCATTAAACGCCATGTGCTCCAGAAAATGAGCCAGACCACGCTGGCGGGGTTCCTCGAGAATGCTGCCCACCCGCTGGGCGATATAGAAATCGGCCAGTCCGGGCTCCTTGGCGTTGTGGCGTATGTAGTAGGTGAGTCCGTTCTTCAACTTACCCGTGCGCACGGCAACGTCCTGCTTCACCGTCTGTGCCGACAGCGCGGCAGGGAGCATGAGGGTGATGGCCAGGAGTGATAACAGTTGTCTCTTCATGGCGGGTCGTGGTTAGCGGATGGTCACTTTCTTGTTGCCGATGACATAGACGCCCTGGGCGAGTCCGCTTACCGCCTTGTCATAACTCTGGGCACTCTTTACCAGCCGTCCGTCGAGGGTGTAGACATCTGTCTTGCCCTTCTGGTTCTCGGCGGTGGTCGTGCCGATGCCTACCGATGTGCCAGCCACCTTGTAGCTGTAGTATATCATCGCCCAGTTCTTGTTGCCGGTGTATGAGTAGTCGGTGCCATAGAGCGTCGCGGTGTTTTTGCCTCGGTTTGCCACTACCATGTTCTCACCGTCTATGATTGGAGTGACGCCGACAGCCACTATACCATACTTGCACAGCGTGATGGGGGTACCCAGTGAGAGTGTGGCGGCATCTACAGGCACCAGCAGAGCTCCAGCGCTCATGTCATAGCCGAAGGCATACATCGTGGAGCCGTTGAGATAGACGCCATAGAACTTGCCAATGGCGCCATCCAGGCGTATGGCGCTCTTGACCACCTCGCCTGTGGCTGGGTCCATCTTGAGGATGAAGCCCTTGTGCTGTCCCTTGCTGTTCTCGTAGAGTCCGGTGAGTCCGCCCATAGACGAACCGGTGAAGTAGACATATCCGTCTATCCACTGGCAGCCGTTGTTATGTATGGTCTTCTTGCTGCCCACGGGGGTGATGGTCTTGACATAGCCCACGCTGAGGTCGGCAGCGCTGACCGATGCCAGCAGGAGGTTCTCGCAGTCGTTGGTGACGCTTACAGCCTTGCCGCCCAGCGTCAGTTCGTTGCCTGCCTTACCCTTTATGCGTCCGCTGAAGTAGAGGTTGCCGTCGGCATAGACCACCTTGTCCAGGAACGCGCTGGCGGCGATGCCCTCTGCGGTAAGGCTCTTGACAAAGTAGCCGTTCTTGTCTAACTTGGCAAGGAAAAGGTCGCCCACTACACCCTGAGAGTCACCATCCCACTCGGTAGAGTTCTTTGCGGTGAGTGTCTCTACGGTTCCGTCGCTCTTCTTCAGATACATCTCGGTGCGGAAGTTACCGGTGAGATAGATGCCACCATCCTCGTCGACAGCCACGCCATAGACATACATGTTGTCCTTGGTGAATCCCCTCTTGCGCTTCTCTACCTTGCCCGCGATGAGGCGCGACCACTCCAGGCTGCCGTTCTCGGCTATCTTGAGCACCAGATAGCGGTACTCGCCGCTGACATTGCCCATGTCCTTGATGGTGGTCACATGGCCCGTGGGGTCTACATATTCTACCAGGTTGTCATAGCCTGCCTCTGCCACCCATGCGCGGGTCTTGAGCACAGCCAGCAGTCCGCCGTCCTTGGTAGGGACGATGTGCGACTTGTCGTGCCCGATGTCGCCTTTGCGCGTATAGGCGTTCCAGACGATAGAGCCGGCGTTGCTCACCTTCTGCAGAAACATGTTGCCATTTTGGCTGGTGCCCGTGTAAGGACTACCCACGATGGCGGCGCCGTCGGCGCCAGTGACCTGTTCGCCGTCAAACCAGAGGTTGACCTGTGAGGCCCCGGAGTTGGTGCCCCATGTGGTAGCCACATAGTAGTCGCCGCCCGAGGCTTTGACCATACCGATGATGTTGTCGCCAGCCGATGTGGCGCCGTCTACGGTGTGTGCCCAGTTGAAGGTCACTGCAGGCTGGGTCTCTGCCAGCGATGCGGTGGCGAGCATGAAACATGCTGCCAGAAAGAGTGTAATTTTCTTCATACTTGTTTGTGTTTTGGTTATTATTGTCTTTATTGTCATTGTCATTCCGTTAGAAATATATGCCCGCAGCCAGGGTCAGGCCCATGCCGTGAGCGGTCTGGGCATAGCGGCTGTAGCGCCAGTCGGCGCGCACAAAAGGGTGGAAGCGCGGGCTGGCCTTGTAGGAGGTCTCGAGGGCAGCGCCGGTAGACCAGGCGGGGTGGGCGAGGGTCTCATAGGCGTGCATCACCGGCGTAGCCATGGTGCCCTCGATGTGGTCGGCGCTGGCGTCGGTATGCCATGTCCGTGAGGCGGTGGCCTGGAGGCGGGTGAGCATGTGGCGAGACTCTACCGCGGCAGTGAGCGTCAGTGCCGACTGCCATGACCTTACCCGCAACTGCCGATAAGGTTCGGCATATTCCTCATGGTAGTCGCAGTAGGCGGTACCCGCCTGCAGCGCCCAGTAGCCCCGGCGGCAGGTTATGGGCAGCGCGTGCTGCCAGAGCGCGTCGGCACCTATGCGCAGGGTGGTGAGGCGGTACATCTCGGCAATGGCTATCTGCGGGTAGATATTGTCCTGAGCCGTGCCGAAGATGTGCTCGAAGCCCTGGCGCCGCTGCCACTCCTCGCTGAGCCGCAAGCCCAACGTGTGGCGCCCCACTGTCGACAGCCATCCCGCCGTGGCGTCCTGCCGATGCAGCCGCAGCGTGGCGAGAGGCAGCTGGTTGAGCGAAGAGATAATCTTCTCAATCTCTGTAAACTCATATCCCGCCTGGGCGAAGGCACCACGTTGGCTGTCGCGTCGCTGTCGGTAGCTGAGCATGCCCCCTAAAGAGTGGCCTTGGTAGTAGGTAGAGGTGTTGGCTCCCCTGAAGCGGTAGTAGTCGTTGCCCATGCCCGTGAGGTGATAGATGGTGGGCATGCTCACCTCGTTGTAGAGTTTCACCTCGTTGGTCTGCTTGTAGCGTCGGGCGCTCACAGCCATGCCCATGACGCCGGTGCCCACCTGGGTCGAGACGCCTACCCGAGCCATCAGGTTGCCCGAGAGGTTCTTGGGGCGTGGGTCGCGGGTGCGGAACTCCATCCGGGCGGTGTATTCGCCCTCGGCAGCGATGTTCCATCGGCCCAAAGGATAGGAGAAGCCACCCATAAAGTGGTAATACTCACCATGCGTGTTGCCCCCCACGGTGTCGGCCATCAGGTAGGGGTAGAGCAGCTGGTAGTCTGTGGTCTCGCTGAAGTGTACGTTGCGCGTGGTGCCGTTGCGGTAAGCCGCATTGCCCCACAGCGTGGCTTTGCCCTTGTGCAGATAGGCGTCGATGCTGCCGTAACCCGTGCTGCTGCCCGTGCCGTCTTCGAGTCGCGCGGGGCGTGAAGCCTTGCTGTAGTCCATGCCTGCCTGCAGCCTGTTGATAGAGGCGCTGTAGCGGTAGCTCTGCATGGCTGGGTTGAGGTAGAGCGCGGCACCGAAATCGGCCGACGGCATCTGCGTCTGCCACATACGTGCCGACAGCGAGGTGTGGGAGCTGTCATTCTGCTGCGCCGTGAGGGTGGCGGGCGCTGCCATGAGCATGGCTGTGGCAAGGAGCGCCGTCAGGGAGGTGGTAGAGGTATCGTGTTTCATCTTCTACTGCTTGGGAGTTATGCCATCATAGGTCACTGTGGTCGCCTTGGTACCAGCGGCGTCGATGGCGGTATGCTGCAGCTCGACGATAGAGGGTATGCACTCGGTGTTGAAGTCCTCGGTCGAGTTGTTGGTGTCCTGCAGGTGCATGGTGCCGTCGGCGTTGAGATACTGGAGCTTCCGGCGCACGCTGCGGAAGTATCGGGTCTTGTCCTTGTCAATCTTGCCGCAGTGGGTCCAGCCTGCGTCGACCGACGGGGGCAGTATATTCCACAGGCGCTTGGCCTCGATGCTGCAGTTGACCCCGTCGACAATCCACGCGTTGGGCATCTTGTACGCATCCTGCTGCATGGGGAACGTGCCGGCAGGCAGATACATCGTATAATAATAGGTATACTTGTAGTCCTTAAGGTACTGCGCCTTGTCGATAGGAATACGCGCCAGGGCGTAGGAGGTAAATCCTCGGTTGTGCAACACGTAGAACGACTCGGTATAACAATACCACTTGTCGAGATTGGGCACCGTCTCGCTGTCGATGTCCATGTGTTCGGGGTGGGTGGAAATGTCGTACCACTCAAAGTCGGCGGCGCTCAGGTCAAAGGAGTTGGGGTTGGCGTTGCGGTGGTCTATGCCCGTGTCGCAGAGCAGCAGCGAGTGGCCAGGCTGCACGGGGTGGTCGGTACCGCTGCCGGGTATCACGTAGAGCGACCAGATGGTCATGGTGTCCTTGCGTATGTCGGGCTTGTACTCGAAATACAGGGTAGACTTGAACTTCGACTCGCAGAAAGCCAGTCCGTCGGCATAGAGCACGTGGTCGGTGTTGTTGTAAATCTTGATGTAGCTGTCGCCATAATACTGCAGTCCAGAACTGCGCAACGTGCCGGCGAAGAATATCTCCTCGATGATGAAGTCGTCGTTGTCGGCCGACAGAAACGTCTCTATCTGCACCTGTCGGCTGCTCCCGGTAATCTGTACGTTCTCAGCCTTGCCGTTAAGTCGGCCTTTGGCCTGCGCCGTCTCGTCGTTGGCGTTGTGGGCGGTATAGGTGATGTCGGCAGAGTAGACCATGTCGTAGAGCCCCTCGGCGAGGGTGATGCCCTCGGTCGACGACAGGGTAGTGGTGACGCCGGTGGTGAGGTTGGTAATCTTTATCTGCTGGCTGTTGATTTGCATGCCGCTTATCCCCACGGGCGGCGTAACGGCAATCTGCGTGGCGGTGTGGCGGGTGCTGCCTGTCTCCAGGTCGGAGCATGCTGCCAGCACGCTCAGCGCCATGATGTAGAGTATAAGTCTTGTCTTCATATTCCTGTTTGCTGTTAGGGTTGTCTGTTATAGGCTCAAGCCCGCCTCGACTCCGAAGTAGGGCGAGGCATTGCGCCTGATGGTGCGTCCATTGGCGGTGTAGTCGGGCAGATAGTCCAATATCTTGTTGGCGAAGAACGACAGGCGCATCATGCGGCCTATCTCCTTGGTCACCTTCAGATTGACGATGGCCGACATGGGCACCGTGAACGGTCTGAATTGGTCGGCGTTGTAGTTGCGGGTGAGCTGGGAGAGTCGGGGGTCGTTGAGGCTCTCCGTGGTGTAGGGATGCAGTTGGCCGTCGCTGGCTGCGATGTAAGCCATGGGCGTGCCGTTTTTCCACATCTGGCGGGTGTGTATCATCCACATGCACTGCACCGAGGTGGTGAATATCAGCCGCCACTCGGGTATCTGCGTATCAAAGGTCACATTGGTGTTGACGCGGTCGTTGAGCCTTCCGTCGTTCCAGTCGTAAAGTCCCACATACTGCTCGCGCACCGGCTGGTTGTCTATCACTGTGCTCACGGCGTCGAACATGGGTTGGCTGTTGGTGTAGAGCGTACGAAACCACGCTCCGGTGACATTGATACGGGTGCGCAGAGCGTGGATGCGCTGCGAGGTGAAGGCCAGTTCTATGCCCTGCTTCACCAGTCGGCTGCCGTTGCCCGCCTTCTGATAGCCGTCGAGCACCTGCCGCTCTGTGTAGGGCAGCGAGTGGTAGTCGCGGCCTGCCTGCATCTGGCTCACATCGTAAGCCCTGTAGGCATATGAACCATAGATGGCGGCATATCTGAACCCGTCGTTCATCGTCTCCCTGAAATAGTCTATCGACAGCGTATTGTCGTGCCAGTCGAGGTCTACTCTCACCTCCCACTTGTGGTTGCGGGCGGGAGAGAGGTGGTAGTTGGTGGGGTCCTGGATGTAGGTGTGTACCACAAAACGGCTGTTCTGTGCCGGTGAAGACGCGTCGTAATACGCCAGAGATATGAAATTGCTGTAGTAACGGTCGGGGTAAAGATAGTTGAGGGTAGGCATCTTGGTGGTGATGCCATATCCGGCGTTGAGGGAGATGGTCATAGGTTTGCCGCCTACCGTCAGCTTGGGCAGATGCCAGCCCATATTGATGCGCGGGTCGGCATATATGCGTCCACTCATGTCGTATCGGCTGTCTAACCCAGGCATCATTGCCAGTCGCAGTCCTGCCATGAGGTCTATGGTGCTCCTGCCCAGGCTCCAGCGTATCTGCTCTTCGCCGAAGGCAGACAGATTCTGCAGCGAAGGGATGTCCTTGTATCGGCGCGGGCGTGAACTCCATCCCGTGACGCTCAGCGGGCGGTGCATGTCGTAGACCTGTCCGCGCCCGAAGTTCTTGGCGATGTCCCAGTTGAGGCCCAACTTGAGGGTGTGGGTGGCTCTGCCGGTCTTGAATCCCATCACCCCTTTGGCCTTGACATACGCGCTGAACGGTTTGCCGTCGCAGAGATAGTGGGCGATGTACTCGGCAAAGACCGCTTGGGCTTCGTTCTCACCATCGGTCCATGACAGCGGCACTATGCCATAACGCTGCGGAGCCACGAGGCGTGTCTGTCGGAGCCGATCGGTCTGAAGGCTCACCATAGAGTTGACTGCCACTTCGCTCCACACCGACTTGCGAGGTTTCAGCATGAAGTTGTTGGTCATCGCGATGCGGTTGTACGACGAGCGGTATTCGTCTATGTGTCCGTAGTTGAGGTCGGGGTCGGCCTTGGCATTGTCAAACGACCCCTGATAGTCCAGCGCCGAGTTCCAGCTCCATGAGTATGCCTTCCTGTCGGCCTTGAGGGTGTATCTCAGCGACGCCGTCAGACGCTTGTAGTTCTCCAGGTTGTCAGTAGGGTCGGTCTTGGAGTCGAGATAGCCTAAGTCCATGTTGAGGAGCGACGTTCCCCGCTGGTTGAGGTTGACTCCCTTGCCTGCCGAGAAGAGCTTGCTGTAGCCATCGGCCTTGAAGCGCACCGTCAGCGGCATGGCGCGTCGTATCTTGCGTATGTTTACCAGTCCGCTGGTGAGGTTGCCATACTCTGCAGAGGGTATTCCGCGCATCACCTCTACGCTCTCGATGTCGTCGGTGGAGATGGCGCGCATGTCTACGCCACTGTTGGTGATGTTGCGGCTGCCCTCGGCCGATGACGACGAGGTGGAAGACTGTGTGCCGCCCAAGGGCGAGTATTGGAGGTTGGCATCGGTCATCAGCGGTACGCCGTCGATGACAAACTGAGTACCCAGTGAGGTGATGGAGTAGTTGTTGTTTCTCGTCTCCGAACCATAGGCACCCATCGTGCCGGTCTCGCGGAGCGTGATGAGATTGGCCTGACCCATATTGGGGTCCTTGGCATATCCGCCGGGCAACAGCTCCATCAGGTCGGCTATGCTGTTGGGCTGGAGGTGCCTCATGGCGTCGCGCCCGATGACCGACGAGGTCGTCTGTCCCTGTCCGGTGCGCGCCGTCACAACCACCTCGCCCAGGGTGCTTATGTTCTCGGTCATCCTGTAGATGCCCTGTCGTTTGGCGGTCACGGTGAGCGTCTTATACCCTAAAATGGTGATGCGTATCTTCGTGCCCACCATCCGTTGGGGAAGTTCAAACCGTCCGTCGGCGTCGGTGATGGTCTGCCATTTACCCTGCGCCACGGCGCTCACCACCGCCCCCGCCAAGGGATCGCCCGAGCGGCTGTCGATGATGACCGACGCTACATTCTGCGCCCATGTCAGGGTGGCGCACATCATCCATAATAGCAGCGTGGAGTATATTCTCATGCTTGTCTTAACATCTAATAATTAACCAGATGCAAAGTTATTGCAATCAGCATGCTGCGGCAATACCCAAAAATAGGTATTTTCATCGCCTCGTCCATCGTGCTGGGAAGCAGGGGTATCAGGTCGGTCGGCATGACCATTAAGCAAGCAAGAGAATGAGGATAGAAATGGTGGAATTTTATAAAACAATTTAGCCCAACTGATATAGTGTTGTCCTCTCATTTGTTGGGGGCTGATTGTATATAATTGCCTTGGGAAGAGGCAATGTAATGGTCAAACTTGTCTTGAAGTCGGTTATTCCAAGCCGAACCACGGATAATATAGAGGTCTTTAGTTTTGAGTTGTCTTAGCAGAAAATGCTTGAAATCGCATCGCTGAAGGTTAATAGTATAGGTGCAGGGCCAAATAAATGAGACTTCTAAAAATACAAAAACCGACTGATTCTAAGCGATGGACATACAATCAGTCGGTTTTGTTTATTCTTCTACAATTTGTGCGATTCGCCTGATGCTGCCAATGTGATGATTGATAATCAGCGGTACGCGTTCTACCACCACCATGGAAGTGTCAAGGCCCAATGCCTTTGGCTCGTCAATGCCTATCTTGCTGATAAGGGCGTAGATGGTCATCAGCAGGTTCTGCTGGCGGTTGACGGAACTCTCGGGATAATACACGCGGTGGATGATGATGAAACGGAAATCGCCAGGAATACCGTTTTTGCGGAGTGAAGGATAGGTGCTGGTAAGGTCAACCTTCTTGCTATCCACAAGGTCTTCCACCACTTGTCTCAGATAGAGACTAACCCGAGGCTCAATGCGGAAACCTATGTGCATGGTCACGCTGTACAGTGTGTCGGGCACTAAGGTCTCGCAACTGTACTCCAGCGTATCAGGAGTATCTACAAACTCCATATTGATGAGCCAGTAATGGTCAGCGCGTTTAGGTTGCTTGTTGATGATGGAATATAGCAACTTGTCATCTACGGTACCTTGTTTGTCGGCATGGTTTACATAGACAAGATTGGAAGCGTACTTGGGGATGTCTTCGTCGGCTTTGATGTCGGAGATAATCTGATAATAGTCGTCCAGTGGTTTGGTGCTAATGTACTGGCGGCGTATCTTCATGGCACGTACCCATACATACATCATCAGGAACAGGATTCCGCTAATGAGCATTGTGCACCAGCCTCCTGCGAGAAACTTTGACAAATTGGCAGTTAAGAAGATGCCCTCGATGGTGCAGTATGTGCCAATAAACAATATCGTGAAAAGTCGCGCCATACCCTTGCTGTGCAGGTAGAAACCGAGCAACAATGTAGTCATCAGCATGGTGATAGTAATGGCGAGTCCGTAGGCAGCCTCCATGTGTGAGGAGTCGCGAAACAGCAGGATGATGAGGACCACACCGATGTACATGGCAAGGTTGATTACGGGGATATAAAGCTGCCCTTTTACATGTGTGGGATGCTTGATTCGCATACGGGGCCAGAAGTGCAGGTTCATGGCTTCGCTCAAGATGGAGAAGGTACCGCTGATGAGTGCCTGACTCGCAACGATAGCCGCACCAGTGGCCATAATGATGGCGAAGACAAGTATGTTCTGCGGCATGATGGCAAAGAACGGATTCACGGAGTAGGCTGTCTGCACATGATTCAGCACCCATGCTCCCTGTCCCAGATAGTTGAGAATGAGCATGGTCTTTACAAAGGCCCAACTGATGGTGATGTTCTTTCTGCCACAATGTCCCAAGTCGGAGTAAAGAGCTTCTGCACCGGTAGTACAGAGAAACACGGCACCCAGAATTAAAAACCATTGGGGGGATTTTGCCAACAGGATGACAGCATAATAGGGGTTGAATGCCTTTAGTATCATAGGGAAGGTCGTGATACTGATGACGCCCATTATGCCCAACAGGAGAAACCATAGGAGCATGAAGACTCCGAAAGACTTGCCAATACTCTCGGTGCCAAACCGCTGCACAAAGAAGATGATGGTGATAATGGCAAGTGTAATGGGAGTGACAGGCAGATTCGGACTGATACTTTCGAGTCCTTCAATGGCTGTAGTAACCGTAATGGCAGGGGTGATAATTCCATCTGCCAGTAAGGTACTTGCGCCAATGATAGCCAGTATATAAATCCACTTGCTCTTGAGGCGGCGCAGAAGAGCGTAGAGGGCGAGAATGCCTCCTTCGCCATTGTTGTCGGCACGCAGAGCCACACATACGTATTTGATGGAGGTCTGTAGGGTGAGTGTCCAAATGATACAGGACAATGCACCCAAGATAGTGCTTTCGTTGATGGTTTCGCCTGTATGGAGTATGGCCTTCATCACATATAGGGGTGATGTTCCAATGTCTCCAAATACGATGCCTAATGTGACGAGCAATCCCAAGAAGCCTACTTTATTATGGTTGCAGACAACTGGATGTCCTGAACTATCTTTCATCTTTCCTTCTCTTTATTAAGTGTTATCCTTCAGATTATAAAAATAGTACACAAAGGTATAAACATACGAAGTAATACGCCCTTCGTTTAACAAGATTTATCGTTTTTAACATCTGACGAAGTTCACTATAAGTATGCTAATGGCAGTCGCCCCATGCCAGGCGGGTAGCTACGAAGTATGTTTTTCTTTCTATACAATTGTCTTTAATTCTTCTTCAGAAACTCTTCGATTTTATCCCAAGAAATCACTCCTTTTCCGCCACCATCATATGTCGCTTATAAGCTATGAGCGTGTTCTGTTCTACACGTTGTTGTCAACCAGAAGTTTTATAGGTCTTGACTAAGTCATGCCATATATCCCTTGAGGCCTTTGTCGATAACCAGCTAATTATCTTCCATCATTCTAAAAGCCGGAAGAACCAAAAAAAAGACCATGGAAATGCGAAAAAATCGCAGTTTTATGGATTTTCTCTCTAAAAAACAGTACTTTTGCAGATAATATGACACTTAGCGACGCTTTCAAACAGGTCAAGGCCTTTGCGCGTATCGATGGCGTGTTCATGGCAGTGCTGTGGGCAGCCAGTTTTATGGCCATCATCTTCGACCCCCAGTCCGTGTGGGGCACGATGCTTGCCATAGCCACTCCCTTTGTGGCCGGCGCACGCCTCAAGGTCTTCCGTGACCGTGCCCTCGACGGAGTCATCTCGTTCCGTCGTGGCTATGCCTATCTGTGGTATACCTTCCTCTACGCCAGCCTGCTCTTCGCGGCTTTCCAGCTGGTCTACTTCCGTTTCTTCGACAACGGTGCCTTCGTCGGCATGCTGGTGGGCGCCCTCCAGACGATAGAGGCCATCTACCGACAGCAGAACCTGTCGGTGCGAGAGCTTCAGGAGGCCGTCAACACGCTTCGCGCCACAAGCGATGTGCAGTTGGTGTTCACCTTCTTCACCCAGAATATCACGTTCTGCGCCATCATGTCGCTGCCCGTGGCAGCCATCATGCGCCGAAGTTATGCCCCCTATAATAAATAATGTATATATAAAACGTAAACAAGATATGGATATATCAGTAGTAATCCCCCTCTACAACGAGGAAGAATCGCTGCCCGAGCTCTTTGCCTGGATTAAGCGTGTGATGGAAGCCAACGGCTTCAGCTACGAAGTAATATTTGTCAACGATGGTTCTACCGACCACTCATGGGACGTCATCGAGCGTCTGAGCAAGGAGTCGGAGCACGTGCGTGGCATCAAGTTCCGCCGCAATTATGGCAAGAGTCCCGCGCTCTACTGCGGATTCAAGGAGGTCAAGGGCGACGTGGTCATCACCATGGATGCCGACCTGCAGGATTCTCCCGACGAGATACCCGGTCTCTACAAGATGATTATGGAGGACGGCTACGACCTCGTGTCGGGCTACAAGCAGAAGCGATATGACCCCCTGTCCAAGACCATCCCCACCAAGCTCTTCAATGCCACCGCCCGCAAGATTAGCGGTGTGAAGAACCTGCACGACTTCAACTGCGGCCTCAAGGCTTACCGCTTAGAGGTGGTCAAGAATATCGAGGTCTATGGCGAGATGCACCGCTATATTCCCTACCTGGCCAAGAATGCCGGCTTTGACAATATTGGCGAGAAGGTGGTACACCACCAGGCCCGCAAGTATGGCAAATCCAAGTTTGGCCTTAACCGTTTCTTCAACGGCTATCTGGACCTGCTCACCCTGTGGTTCCTTTCCAACTTCGGCAAGAAGCCTATGCACGTCTTCGGATTTCTGGGCTCGCTGGTATTCTTCATCAGCTTCATCGCCCTCGCCATCTTGGGCATCAGCAAGTTGGTCGAACTGAGTCAGGGCAACTATGGCCATCTGGTCACCGACTCTGCCTGGTTCTATATCTTCCTCACCTCGATGCTTATCGGTACCCAGCTCTTCCTTGCCGGTTTCATCGGCGACCTGGTAAGCCGTAGCAACCCCAACCGCAATGATTACCAGATAGAGGAGGAGATAAGATGCGGAAAATAGCGCTACTGCTTGTGGCGGTGGTGGCGGTGATTGCCTCGTGCTCGTCGATAGACTGTCCGCTCAACAATACCGTCTATACCAAGTATAGGCTGGCTGGCGACGTGACGACGCTCGACGACACGCTGACCATATCAGTCAAGCGCACATCGGGAGCCGACACCGTGCTGCTCAACAAGGCGCTGCGCGTGGACAGCTTCAGCATCCCGCTGAGCTACAGCCACGAGAGCGACGAGTACTACTTCGACATCCGTCCCGATGGCGGGGTGCGTACCATAGACACCGTGACCATCACCAAGACCAACGAACCCCATTTCGAGTCGGTAGACTGTCCCGCCACCATGTTTCATACGCTGCAGCAGGTCAAATGCACCCATCACCGCATTGACTCTGTTGTGATTAACCAGAATAAAGTAAGCTACGATGCTCAGAAACCGCATTTGCTCATCTATTTCAAGAGTCTTGGCAGTTAGCCTCATGCTTCTGCTGATGCCCCTGGCGCTGCTGGCGCAGAACCACAAGGGCAAGACCCTTACCGACCGCGACACCATACCCCTCTTCCGCGGAGTAGCAGTGTCGTTCGACCTCGTGGGCGTCATCCAGTCGGGTCTGGGCGACTATGGCCAGTACGAGGCTGCCGCCCGTCTCAATCTGCGCGACCGCTATTTCCCCGTTGTCGAGCTGGGTGTGGGCCATGCCGATGCCGACGATGTAGACAGTGGACTGCGCTACAAGACCTCGGCTCCCTACGGCCGTGTGGGCGTAGACTTCAACGTGCTGCGCAACAAGCACGACGTGAACCGCGTCTATGTGGGTGGCCGCTATGGCTATACCTCCTTCAAGTATGATGTCGACGGTACCGCTGTCAAGGACCCCGTGTGGGGCGACGATGTGGAGTACAGCTATAAGGACAACAGTGCCAACTGCCACTGGCTCGAACTGGTCGCTGGCGTCGATGCCCGCATCTGGGGCCCGTTGCGTCTGGGATGGAGCCTGCGCTACAAGCGCAAACTCACAGCCAAAGATCCCGCTATCGGCAAGGCCTGGTATATCCCTGGTTATGGCCGCTACGACGACCGTATCGGCGGCACCTTCAATGTAATCATCGAACTCTGACACCATCATCTATATGGAGCGAACAAGCAAGAAGAAACTGATAGGGCAGGGTGTGTTTCTGCTCTTTCTGATTGTGGCGACGGTCATCATCGTGCGCCAGAACCGGGCGATGCCCTACCAGCACAACAAGGGCATGATATTCGGCACCACCTACAGCATCGTGTACCAGTACGACCGCGACCTGCAAGCCGGGATACTCGACCAGCTGCAGCAGGTAGACAACTCGCTCTCTCCGTTTAACGAGACCTCCATTATCTCTCGCGTAAACCGCAACGAGACCGTCGAGGTCAACGACCTCTTCACCGACGTGTTTACGATGGCGCAAGAGGTCTCTGCCGACACCCACGGCGCTTTCGACATCACCGTGGCGCCGCTGGTCAATACCTGGGGCTTCGGCTTCAAGCAGGGTACCCCGCCCACCAAGGCTGTGATAGACAGTCTGCTGGCTATCGTGGGATATGAGAAGGTGAAACTCAGCGGACGCCATGTCGTGAAGCAGGACGCCCGCACCATGCTCGACTGCAGCGCCATAGCCAAGGGCTACGGCTGCGATGTGGTGGCGCGCTATCTGCGCAACCAGGGCGTGACCAACTATATGATAGAGATAGGCGGAGAAATCGTTGCCCATGGCGTCAACGACAAGCAGACCGCCTGGCGTATCGGCGTCACCAAGCCCACCGACGACAGTCTGAATATCAACCAGGAACTGCAGACCATCATCGACGTTGCCGACAAGGCGATGGCCACCAGCGGCAACTACCGTAACTTCTACTACAAGAACGGCCGCAAGTATGCCCATACCATTGACCCTGCGACCGGCTACCCTGTCCAGCACAGCATTCTCTCTGCCACGGTGCTCACCAACAGTTGTGCCCGTGCCGACGCTTATGCCACCGCATTCATGGTGATGGGACTCGAGCGCGCCCAGGAGGTGCTTGTCCGCCATAAGGACATGATGGCCTACTTCATCTATACCGACCGCGAGGGCCGCCATGCCGTGTGGTGCTCTCCGGCACTGCGCGACAAGATGGCCGACCCCGCCCGCTGATAGCGCCACCTCCTCTGACACCGTCACCCCTATGGACACGCTGCATATATACGACAAGCTGCTCCAGTTTTCCCTCTTCCAGGGACTGAGCAAGGCCGACCTCGGTGCGCTGGTGACCCATACCCGTCTGGGTTTCCACAAGTATGCCGAGGGTGACACCATAGCGCGTGCCCAGACCACCTGCGACCGCCTCTTCTTTCTCATCGACGGCAGGATAGAGGTCGTCACCTCTGCCGACAACGGGTCCTATGCGGTGGCAGAGACCGCTGCGGCTCCGCTCTTGTTCGAGCCCGAAGCGCTGTTTGGCGTGAGCCCCCATTATGCCAGCCTCTATCGCGCCCTGACGCCCTGCAGCGTCATCGGCATCGGCAAAGACGAAATCTATAAGTTGATAGACCGTTTTCCTATCTTCCGTATCAACTACTTCAATCTTCTCTCTGCGCTTATCCAGAAGCGACACGCCCGCTGTTGGCGCAGCCACGGCGAAAGCATCGACAGCCGCGTCGTCGACTTTATCCATAGCCACAGCCGCTACCCCGTAGGCGCCAAGCGTGTGGTCGTCAAGATGGTACGCCTGGCCCAAGAGCTGGGTTGCAGCCGTCTCGAGGTGTCGCGCGCATTGCATCGGCTACAGAACCAGGGGCGTCTGCAGCTCTTCCGAGGAGGATTTGTGGCCGATCTGGCAGCCCCAGCCCATCAGCAACCCACTCCTGACACTTTCCGACAATGAACAGAGACAATATATTATATAAGATGTACCGGCTCTATGCCGACGGCTTCCGCACCATGACCCTCGGCCGGGTGCTGTGGGCAGTCATCCTCATCAAGCTGTTTGTCATCTTCTTTGTGCTGAAACTCTTCTTCTTCCCCGATGTGCTGGAGCAGAAGGCGCACGACGGCGACAAGGCGGCGTATGTGGCTGGCCAGCTGGTGGGGCGCTGACCCGATGGCTGTGCTGCCCCTTAGAAATCTTACGACAATCATCAATCATCTTAAAATTATAAACAATGACACACCTGTTGACAATCGACCCAACCCTCATCGACTGGTCGCGTGCGCAGTTTGCACTTACAGCCATCTACCATTGGCTCTTTGTGCCGCTCACGCTGGGTCTGGCCCTCATCATGGGCATTATGGAAACGTGCTATTACCGCACAGGTAAACTATTCTGGAAAGAAACCGCCGTGTTCTGGCAGCGCTTGTTTGGCGTCAACTTCGCCATGGGCGTGGCTACGGGCATCATCCTCGAGTTTGAGTTCGGCACCAACTGGAGCAACTACTCCTGGTTTGTGGGCGACATCTTCGGCGCCCCGCTTGCCGTCGAGGGCATCGTGGCGTTCTTCATGGAGAGCACCTTTGTCGCCGTCATGTATTTCGGTTGGGAGAAGGTGTCGCGCGGCTTCCACCTCGCCTCTACATGGCTCACTGGCCTGGGTGCCACCATCTCGGCATGGTGGATACTCGTCGCCAACGCGTGGATGCAGTATCCCGTGGGTTGCGAGTTCAATCCCGACACCGTGCGCAACGAGATGACGAGCTTCGTCGATGTAGCCCTGTCGCCCTTTGCCGTCGACAAGTTCTTCCACACCGTCACCTCTACCTGGGTGGTGGGCGCCGTATTCGTGTGCGCCGTAAGCTGCTGGTATCTCTTGCGCCGCCGCGAGCAGGAGATGGCCCGCCAGAGCATCCGCATCGCCAGCATCGTGGGCATCGTGGCCGCTGTGCTCACCATGACCACAGGCGACTTCTCGGCAGTGAAGGTAGCTGAGACCCAGCCCATGAAGCTGGCAGCCATGGAGGCACTCTACGACGGAGGCAAGGGCGTGTCGCTCACCGCCATAGCCGCTGTCAACCCCTTGGAGCAGCCCGACTATGCCCAGGGTGGCGAGGCTCCGCTGCGCATAGCCATCCCCAAAGGACTCTCCCTGCTTGCCACCCACTCGATAGACGGCTACGTGCCCGGTGTCAACGATATCCTCAACGGATATACCCGCGACGGCAAGCGCGAACTCTCTGCCGAAGAGAAGATGGAGCGTGGCCGTAGAGCCATCACCACCCTTGCCACCTACCGCAAGCTGAAGGCTGCCGACGCCACCGACGCCCGACTGGACAGTCTGGCTGCCCAGCTGAAGCAGGACATGCCATATTTCGGTTATGGATATATCAAGGACCGAGCCGAACTGGTGCCCTATATCCCCGTCAACTTCTACGCCTTCCGCATCATGGTGGGCGTGGGGACGCTCCTCATGCTCTTCTTCCTCGTCATCGGCCATATCGCCTGGCGCAAGGACATCACCGCCACCCATCGCTGGCTGTATCTGGCTGCCCTGGCGATGCTGCCCCTTACCTATATCGCCAGCGAGGCAGGATGGATAGTCGCCGAGTTGGGCCGACAGCCTTGGGCCATCCAGGACATGATGCCCACGGTGGCAGCCGTCTCCGACCTGCAGTCGGGCAGCGTGGCCCTGACCTTCTTCCTCTTCCTGATACTCTTCACCGTGCTGCTCATAGCCGAGGTCAGCATCATGTGCCGTGTCATCAGAAACTATAATGCCAACAAATAACAACTTGTGAAACCCTATACATCATAATATGATTATGACTTACGAATTCCTACAACAATACTGGTGGTTTATCGTCTCGCTGCTTGGGGCGCTGCTTGTGTTCCTGCTCTTTGTGCAGGGTGCCAACTCAATGGTCTATAGCCTTGGCCGTACCGAAGAAGGACAGCGCAAGGTGCTCGACTCTACCGGACGCAAATGGGAAATCACCTTTACCACGCTCGTCACCTTTGGCGGAGCCTTCTTTGCCTCGTTCCCTCTCTTCTACAGCACCAGTTTTGGCGGAGCCTACTGGCTGTGGATGATTATCCTCTTCTCGTTTGTGCTGCAGGCAGTGAGCTATGAGTTCCAGCTCAAGAAGGGCAATCTGCTTGGCACCCGCACCTACCGATGGTTCCTCATACTCAACGGCATCGTGGGTCCGCTGCTGCTCGGTGGCGCTGTGGCTACGTTCTTCGACGGCTCAAACTTCCTGGTAGAGAAGGCGTCGCTGACCGATGTCGGCTCGCCCGTCATCAGCCGCTGGGCCAACGCCTCTGCCGGACTCGACGCGCTGCTCGACGTGTGGAACCTCGTGTTTGGCTTCGCCGTGATGTTTCTGGCGCGCATGCTGGGCACGCTCTATATTATAAATAATGTGGACGACGAGGACATCCGCTCGCGTGGCAGCGTGCGCCTCATCGGATGCACGGTGCCCTTCCTCGTGCTGTTCTTGGCGTTCTTTGTGAGACTGCTGCTCAAGGACGGATATGCCGTCGACGCCGCCACAGGCGTGGTATCGCTGGAGCCGATGAAGTATCTGCACAACTACCTTGCCATGCCGCTGCTCGTCGTGCTCACCCTCGCGGGCGTGGTGCTGTTGCTCTACGGCGTGGTGCGCACCATCGTCAGCAAGACCTATATCCGTGGCATCTGGCCCGCCGGTGTGGGTGTGGTGCTGGTCGTGCTCTCTCTGCTGTTGGTGGCAGGCTATGCCGATACCGCCTACTATCCCTCCAATGCCGACCTGCAGTGCTCGCTCACCATTGCCAACAGTTGCAGCAGTGAGTTCACGCTCCGCACGATGTTCTACGTGTCGCTCCTTGTGCCGTTTGTCTTCGCCTACATCGCCTACGTATGGCGCGTGATGGACAGGAAGTAAAGCGATAGCCCCAATATTCCCGAAGGGGATGACTCCGTAAGGTTCAGCGGTTTGCCTGCGCCCCAAGGTGTCATCCCCTTCTGTCGTTTCTACCGCCGGGGGGCGCTTCGCCCGCAGCCCCGTCATGACCGGGAATGGCGACAAACCACCCGCGACCGCAAATAAGTTGACGGCGAAGTGGGAAACACTGAAATCATGGTTTGCAACACATAAATCGCAGTTCGAAATACAGAAATCAAACCCTGAAATCATCGCCAATGCCATCTCTGTGGGAAATGGCTTGGTGGGCAGCGGTCTGGAGCGGGTCAGGGTGGCGCCGTAGGCAAGTTCCTGGGTCGCGAAATGGGCGAGGGGAGTGGCGGCTCAAAGCCCGCTCAAGGCATGAATGACAGCGGCCGTCGCCAATGGAAGTAAAACATTAGTTAAAAAATGGATATAATGGCTTGAATATGTTAGTTTTTTACTATTTTTGCATAAAATAGGCTTCGCCTCGGCCATTTGAGCAAGCTCATGGCGCTCGGTTTGCACTATTTTTGCATAAAATAGGCGGCATCTCAGCCATTAAGCGAGCTTATGGCGTTCGGTTTGCACTATTTTTGCATAAAATAGGCGGCACCTCAGCCATTAAGCGAGCTTATGGTGAACAGGAGCGCCGTCACTGCATCGAAATCAACTACGAATAGTATGGATATTACAGCAAATATAGACAAAACTCAGGAAAATCCCTTTTTCCTGCCTTATAACACCCCTCACGACACTGTTCCTTTTGATAGAATAAAGACCGAACACTATGAAGAGGCGTTCATGGAGGGAATACGCCGTGACGATGAGGCTATCGACAAGCTCATCAACGACCCCGAGGAACCCACCTTTGAGAATACTCTCACCCGAGTGGACCTGAGCAAGGGCGAGCACTATTATGATTTGCTCGACCGCGTGTCGAGCGTGTTCTCGTGCATGCTCAGTGCCGAGACCAGTGATGAGATGGACGCCCTGGCCCAGAAGCTCAATCCCATACTCACCAAGCACGCCAACGACGTGTCGCTCAACCGTCGTCTCTTTGAGCGCATCAAGTATGTCTATGAGCACCATCGTGAGCTCACGCCCGAGGAGAGTATGCTGCTGCAAACCTCTTACGACGGATTTGTGCGCAGCGGTGCCCTGCTCAGTGACGAGGACAAGGACAGGCTGCGCCGGCTGACCGAAGAAGCCAGCATGCTCTCGCTGCAGTTCTCTCAGAACCTGCTGAAGGAGAACAAGGCATATCAGTTGCACATCACCGACGAAGCAGAGTTGAGCGGACTGCCCGACACACAGCGTGAGGCTGCCGCCCAGGCTGCTGCCGAGAAGGACAAGGAGGGTTGGGTGTTCACGCTCGACTTCCCCAGCTATTCGCCCTTCATGACCTATGCCGACAGGCGCGACCTGCGTCGTGAGATGTATATGGCCCACATGACCGTATGTACCCACGACAACGAGCAGAACAATCTGGAGATATGCAAACGGCTGGTCAATCTGCGCCGCGAGGTGGCACAGCTGCTGGGATATGACACCTATGCCGACTATGTGCTGGTGCAGCGCATGGCGACCAATACCGCCAATGTCTATCGTCTGCTCGATGACCTCATCGAGGCTTACAAGCCCACTGCCGTCAACGAGATGGAAGAGATAGAGCAGATGGCGCGCCGCCACGAGGGCGACGACTTCAAGCTGGAGCCCTGGGACATCTCCTACTACGCCCACAAGCTCAAGATGGAACGCTATAATCTCGATGCCGAGATGCTGCGCCCCTACTTCAAGCTGGAGAACGTCATCGGCGGCGTCTTCGGGCTGGCTACCCGTCTCTACGGCATCACCTTCAAGGAAAACGCGGATATCCCCGTGTATCATCCCGATGTCAAAGCCTATGAGGTGTACGACAACGACGGGAAGTATCTCGCTGTGCTCTATGCAGACTTCCATCCGCGCAAAGGCAAGCAGAACGGAGCATGGATGACAGAGTTTCAGGGACAGTGGATAGACCGCAAGGGCAACAATGTGCGCCCGCATGTGTCACTGGTCATGAACTTTACCAAGCCCACGGCCGAGAAGCCGGCACTGCTCACGCTGAGCGAGGTGGAGACCTTCCTGCACGAATTTGGTCACTCGCTCCACGGCATGTTTGCCAACACCCGCTTCCAGAGTCTCTCGGGTACCAACGTGTGGTGGGACTTCGTCGAACTGCCTTCCCAGTTTATGGAAAACTATGCCGTAGAGAAGGAATTCCTCAGTACCTTTGCCTACCATTATCAGACCGGCGAGCCTCTGCCCGACGAGCTTATCCGCCGCATCGTGGACAGCCGCAACTTCATGGTGGGCTACAGCTGTCTGCGTCAGGTGAGTTTCGGTCTGCTGGATATGGCCTACTACACCCAGCGCGGCGTCTTCGATGAAGACATCATCGACTACGAACACAAGGCTTGGGCCAAGGCAATGGTCACTCCGCAGCTCAAGGACACATGCATGACGGTGCAGTTCTCCCACATTATGGCGGGCGGATATGCTGCCGGCTACTACAGCTACAAATGGGCTGAGGTGCTCGACGCCGACGCCTTCAGCGTCTTCAAGAAGCACGGCATCTTCGACCGTGCCACCGCCCAGAGCTTCAGAGACAATATCCTCTCGCGTGGCGGTACCGAGCATCCCATGACGCTCTACAAGCGCTTCCGCGGTCAGGAGCCCACCATCGACGCACTGCTCGAGCGCAACGGAATAAAAAGCGACACCCAATAACAACATACCGACATGACAGAAGAAGAGAAGCGATACCGCCTTGACCTGCGCTATCTGCGCATGGCACATATATGGGCCGAGAACTCCTACTGCCGTCGCAGGCAGGTAGGGGCGCTGGTGGTCAAGGACAAGATGATTATCAGCGACGGCTATAACGGCACACCGAGTGGGTTTGAAAATGTGTGTGAAGACGAGAACAATCTCACCAAACCCTATGTGCTGCACGCCGAAGCCAACGCCATCACCAAGTTGGCACGTAGCAGCAACAACAGCGACGGCTCTACGCTCTATGTCACCGCCTCGCCCTGTATAGAGTGTGCCAAGCTCATCATCCAGGCAGGCATCAAGCGTGTGGTCTATGGTGAGAAGTATCGTCTTGAGGATGGTATCAACCTTCTGAAGCGTGCAAATATCGAAGTGGTTTATCTTAATGCAAACGACAATGAATCAGAAAAAGTCTAACAGATTCACTCCGCTGCTGATGGCCCTGTGCATCATCATCGGCATCATCATCGGAACATTCTATGCCAATCATTTCTCGGGCAACCGACTGAATATCATCAACAGCGGCAGCAACCGCCTGAGCAATCTGCTGCATATCATCAGCGACCAGTATGTAGACGAGGTCAACATCGACTCGCTGGTGGATGTGGCTATCCCGCAGATTCTCTCCGAGCTCGACCCTCACTCTGTGTATATCAATGCCAAGCAGGCACAGACTGCCACCGACGACCTGAAGGGTTCGTTCTCGGGTATCGGTGTCGAGTTTGTCATCCGACAGGACACTATTCACATCCAGGGCGTCATCAAGAACGGCCCCGCCGAAAAGGCCGGCGTTCTGGCTGGCGACAAGATTGTGAGCGTGGATGGCAAGCCGTTTGTGGGTAAGATAGTGACCCAGGAAGAGGCCATGCACAGGCTCAAGGGCCCCAAGGACACCAAGGTCAAGATAGGCGTGGTGCGCTATGGTTCCAAGAAGGTGCATACCTTTACCATCACGCGTGGCGACATCCCCCAGAAGAGCATCGCCGCCACCTATATGCTCGACGACAAGACCGGCTACATCCGCGTGAAGAAATTCTCTGAGACCACCTATGCCGAGCTGCTCATCTCGCTGGCCAAGCTCTCGCAGAGCGGGTTCACCAATCTCGTGATAGACCTGCGCGACAACACCGGCGGCTATCTCGAGACGGCTGTGCAGATGGCCAACGAGTTCCTGCCCAAGAATCGTCTGATAGTATATACCCAGGGCCGCAAGCAGCCCAGACAGGAGTTCCTCTCCGATGGTCGCGGCAGCTACAAGGACATACCGCTTGTGGTGCTTATCAATGAGGGCTCGGCCTCTTCGTCTGAAATCTTTGCCGGCGCCATCCAGGACAATGACCGCGGTACCATCATCGGCCGCCGCTCGTTTGGCAAGGGCCTTGTGCAGAAGCAGATGGAGTTCCCCGACGGCAGCATCATCCGTCTTACCACCGCCCGCTACTACACTCCTTCGGGCCGCTGCATCCAGAAGCCCTATACCATGGGCGACGAGTCGTTCTACGCCCAAGACCTGGTAGACCGCTATCAGCACGGTGAATACTTCTCGCAAGACTCCATCAAGCACACCGGTCCGGCTTATCACACCCATATCGGACGCGTGGTCTATGGCGGTGGCGGCATCACCCCCGACATCTTCATCCCCGAAGACACCCTGGGTATGACGTCATATTACAAGCGGGCTGCCATGAGCGGACTGATACTGCAGTTTGCCTACGACTATACGGATGATAACCGTGCCAAACTGAATGGGTATCGCAACATGCAGTCGCTTTACGACTATCTGAAGACGCAGAACCTCGTGGAGCGATTTGCCTCCTATGCCGACCGCAACGGTCTGCAGCGACGCAACCTGATGATACGCAAGTCGCACAAGCTGCTCGACCAGTATATCAACAGTCGCATCATCTATAATATGCTCGACGAGGAGGCTTGGAACGAATACCTCAACCAGGATGATGACAACATCAGGGCTGCCCTCAATGTCTTTGCCCAGGGCAAGGCGTTTCCCAAGAAGCCGGCAGTCAGGAAAAAGGCAGTGAGGAAGGTCGCCGTAAAGAGGGCGGTGGCCAAGCACAGAAAATAACATAATCACCCAGGCGATATGTCTAAGAAGGAACTAAGACAACTTATCCGCCAACGCAAGCGACAGTTCACCCAGCAGGTGAACTGTCGCTTGCCGTTGTGGGGCGTCTGTCGGCCCATAAGCGGATGGCAGAGGCACAGACCGTGATGCTCTATTGCTCGTTGCCCGATGAGGTGGACACACATGGTCTCATAGACACGCTCTACGGCGAGGGCAAGACCGTGGTGCTGCCTGTGGTGACCGGCGAAAGCGAGATGGAGCTGCGCGTCTATCATGGCGCCGACAGTCTGCGTCGTGGCGCCTTCGACATACTCGAACCCGTGGGCGAGCGCTTTACCGACTACGAAAGCATCGACCTGGCTGTCATTCCCGGCATGGCCTTCGACGACTGCGGCCATCGGCTTGGGCGCGGCAAGGGTTACTACGACCGCTTCCTGGTCAATCTCCCTCACTGTTATAAGATAGGTATGTGTTTCGACTTCCAACGCGTGGAGCATGTGCCGTGTGAGTCTACCGATATCGCCGTAGACGAAGTGATATAACCTACAGACAATAGATATGAAACGCATTATTCTCATGCTGATGATGGCGACGGGCGTCATGACCTCGCTTGCCATTACGCCCATCGACTCGCTCGAGCTGCGCCGTCTGCAGCAGATGGCAGACTCGGTGGTCGACGAAGCCCGCATACTGTATCTCTATGAGTATCTGGCTTGGCACAGTGCCGACGAACTGACCAAGCACAAGGTGGATGTGAAGAAAATCGGTATGGGAGGCGTCACCGTCGACGACAACGGTATCATGCACTACATCTATGTGGACAAGAAAGGCGAGCTGCTGCTTGATTATGTGCTCGACCCGCAGTCGATGTTCTCGATAACCACGACCAAGAAGCGTGCCCTCGACAACAGTGAGATGCAGGCGATGATCTTGCGGACACAGGCCATCAAGACGGTGGTGAAGACGTGTGGCGACAGCATCTTAAACTATAGCTCCGCCGACGGGACGCTCAACTTCGACATGATACCCATGGACAACGGCCGGCTCAGGATGTACATCACCCAAGGCACGACCCATACCGATGTGCAGCCGTTTGGCAATGATTATGTCATCGACCTGGACGGCAAGCTCCAGGTGACCTCGTTCAGGCGGCTGCACAACTTCTATATAGAGATACCCATCGGCAATGACTCCAACTCTATCTCGCACAGGCATGCTCCCGACAGCGGGATGATTACGGCTACCGACATCGTCAGCTTCATGCTCTACGGCCACGACCTCTTCGGTCTGGGGTCGACCTACGTGACCTTCAAGCCCCACGCCGACAGCGAGGGCTACGTTGTGGTCTTCGACGCCAATCGCTTCAAGGCCGTGGTGATGACCCAGGGTATGGTCGAAAAGTTTGTGAATGAAAACAAGAAAGATAAATAAGGAATAAAAGCCTCAGTAGATGCGCACATCGGCGATGACCATGGCGCCTACTTCGGCATTGAGACGCTGTACCAACTTGGAACGCATCATAGACAAATCCTGCCTGAGGGCGGGATTTGTTATTTTTACAAACAGCGTCTGGTTCTTGATGAACTTCTCGCCGGTATATCTGCCCACGGTGGTGCCGGTCACTGTCTCCCAGGCGTCGATAACTCTCCGCTGCAGCAAGGGCGTCTCCAGCCCCTGGTCGCGTAGCAGGTGATTGATAACATCACCGATTGATTTTACATTGCGCTTAAACATGATTGTCGTCCTCCTTGCGTTGGGTGATTTCTCCATCTTCCACCTCAAACAACTTATAGTCCATCGCGCTGTGCTGGAGTATACGGTCCAGGTGGTCACGGTTGGTGTCGGTGATGAATATCTGCCCGAAGTTGTCGGCCGACACCAGCTTTACAATCTGCTCCACGCGGCGTGCGTCGAGCTTGTCGAATATGTCATCGAGCAAGAGCAGCGGCACCGTGGCCGTCACTGTGCGCTTGAGAAACTCAAACTGCGCCAGCTTCAGCGCCAGCACGAACGTCTTGTTCTGCCCCTGGCTTCCCTCGCGCTTCATCTGATAGTCGCCGAGCATCATCTCGATGTCGTCGCGGTGTACGCCATGGAGCGAGTAGCCCACGGCGCGGTCTTTGGCCCTGTCGCGGCGTATCACGTCGATGAGCCGTCCGCGCTGGCAATGAGAGATGTAGCGCAGGCTCACCTTCTCCTTGTTCTCGGATATGGTCTCGTAGATGTGCTGGAACACGGGAATGAGCTGGCTGATGAACTCGTCGCGCCGGCGATAGATAATCTCTCCCTGTGAAGCCATCTCCTCCTCCCAAATATCGAGCAGGGCAGGGTCGGGCTCAGCCTCCATCTTGAGTAGGGCATTGCGCTGTTGCAGGGCCTTGTTGCAGCGCATCAGGGCATCGGCGTAAGCCACATCGTACTGGCATATCACCATGTCCATCAGCCTCCGGCGCTCCTCGCTGCCTCCGGCAATGAGCACGCTGTCGGCGGGCGAGACAAAGACCAGCGGGATGAGCCCGATGTGTTGGGCCAGACGCTTGTAGTCTTTCTTGTCGCGCTTGAAATGCTTCTTCACCCCGCGCTTCATGCCGCAGTAGATGTTGAAATCCTCACCGCTGTCGCTCCTGTAGTCGCCATCGAGCACAAAGAAGTCCTGGTCGTGCATGATTACCTGCGAGTCAATGGGCGTGAAGGCGCTCCGACAGAACGACAGGTAATAGACAGCGTCGAGAAAGTTGGTCTTTCCCACGCCGTTTTGCCCTATAAGACAGTTGATTTTGGGCGACAACTCTATCGTTGCCTCCCTTATGTTCTTGTAGTTGAGTATGGACAGTCTTTTCAGAATCATAGCGGCTTTATCCTTGCTCTCTGGGAGTGTGTTATCCCCGTGAGTGATGCAAAGTTACGCCAATTATCACGCAAAAGCAAAAAAATAGAGAAATATATTTCAATATGTGAGATTATTTGATTAATTTTGCCTTGAATATGCACGCGGCTTTCGTGGCCGTCAGCATGATTACAACATTGGGAATAAAAACAAAAATAATAAATAAAATGACAAACAAAAAAGAACAAGCACCCGCTAACGACGTGCTTACCGTTTCTGAGGCTTTTATCACCAAATACAAAAAGCCCATCGTTATTGCTGCCGCCGCAGTAGTACTCCTCATCGTAGGTTTCTTCTGTTACAAGAATTATGTAAGCGCTCCTCGCGAGGACAAGGCTTCTACCGCTCTGGGTCTTTGTCAGCAGTATTTTGACCAGGGCATGTTTGACAAAGCTCTTAATGGCGACGGCGCCAACTGTGTAGGTTTCGTGAAGATTGCTTCTGACTACAGCGGCACCGATGCAGCCAATCTCGCCAACCTCTATGCCGGTCTGAGCTATGCTCACACCGAGAAGTGGGAGAAGGCTGCCGAGTATCTCGACAAGTACTCTACAGCTTCCGACGCACTGGTAAGCCCCGCAGCAGTAGCTGCCCGCGGCCAGGTATATGCCAACCTTAACAAGATAGACGAGGCCGTATCAGACCTGAAGAAGGCTGCCAAGATGGCCGACAGCAAGGGCCACAACGGCGTAAACAACAGTCTGTCGCCCCTGTTCCTGCTCTCAGCAGCGCAGTTGCTGGAGAGCCAGAACAAGAATGACGAGGCACTCGAGATATACAAGGATATCAAGGCCAACTATGTCACCTCAGCTCTTGTTCAGAGCCAGGAGATAGACAAATACATCCAACGTCTGGAGGAGAAGTAATCATGGCTACAGCACTCCACCACCTCTCCGACGAGGATATAGCCAATGTGCCCGACGCCAGCAACATGTGCTTCGGCATAGTAGTGGCTGAATGGAACAAGGAGATAACCGACGCGCTGCTCAATGGTGCGGTGACCACCTTGGAGAAGTATGGCACTCTGCCCGAGAACATCCACGTCAAGACCGTGCCCGGCAGCTTTGAGCTGATTTACGGTGCACAGCAGATGACCAAGAACGACGGATTTGATGCCGTCATCATCCTCGGAAGTGTCATCCGTGGCGAGACGCCCCATTTCGACTACATCTGCCAAGGCGTTACCTACGGCATAGCAAGGCTCAACTCCAACCAGAACATCCCCGTCATCTATGGACTGCTTACCACCAACGACTTGCAGCAAGCCAAGGATAGATGTGGAGGCAAGTATGGCAACAAGGGAAGCGAGTGTGCCATCGACGCCATCAAAATGGCTAAGTTCTAAAACCCATTCCAAAGATATGAAGCCCATCGGGAGCTGATACGAAGGTATCGCCCGATGGGCTTTTTTAATGGCTGTTGTCGGCGAGTGAATGGGTGGCTGCGGCGGGGAAATAATTGTCGGCAGCGGGGAATTGGTTGTTATCGGCGGAGAAATGGCTGTCTGCGGCGGAGAAGTGGCTGTCAGGACAGTGATGGCGCCCGCCGATGTGGAGTCGCTAAATATAAATAAGGTAAAAAACTATGCAGTGATTACATTTTTTCGTAAATTTGCAGCAGGTAAACATAAAACTGAATAACATGTTGAACAAGAAAGTAGAAGAGGCTATCAACGCCCAAATCAATGCCGAACTCTGGTCGGCTTATCTCTATCTGTCAATGGCAGCTTATTGCCACGCCCAGGGCCAGCCCGGTATGGCCAAGTGGTTTGAGGTCCAGTTCCGTGAAGAGCAGGACCACGCCAAGATATTCTTCAATTATGTCGTTTCGCGCGACGGAGTGGTAACCCTCAAGCCCATCGAGGCTGTGCCCACCACATGGGAGTCGATGCTCGACGTATTTGAGAGCACGTTGGCCCATGAGCAGAAGGTCACCTCGCTCATCAACAACCTCTACGCACTGGCCACCCAGGAGCTCGACTTCGCCACCCAGAGCATGCTCAAGTGGTTTATCGACGAGCAGGTGGAGGAAGAAGAGAACGCCAGCACCATCATCGACAATATCCGTATGATTAAGGACAACGGATATGGTCTCTACATGCTCGACAAGGAGCTTGGCGCACGTGTCTACACCCAGGCCGCTCCGCTCGTGGGCAAAGAGTAAAACCATCGCACCCCAGCCCCACAAGGCATCCCTCTCCGGGATGCCTTTTTTCGATTTCGGAGGTGTCGCGACGAGCTCCGCCAAGCCCCTCGCAACGCCTGTCGCAGCCGCGGCGATGGCCCTCGTCGCGGCGATGGCAAAAGTAAGAATTTACAACAATTTAGAAACGTAAAAGATTGTGATACAAAGGCTTTTCGATTACCTCGGCTACCATATCCTTTACAATTATTCGCCGTTTTACTTGCACAGTTCAGATTTTCTTCGTACCTTTGCACGCGATAATCGGAGTAGCGCTTGTCGGTTTAAGGTTTTCAGACACGGTTACTCCCAGTATTCACTGGCATCCAGACACGGTGGTTTTTCTTCTTATCAATACCGTTGTCGCGAGCTTTTTTCAGGATGTGGCTCAGATGTCAAAAACAATAATTTATGAGTTTATTAACAAGAAGATTATTTGTATTATTGACTATTGGTGTGACATTTCCACTGCTGGCGATAGCAAGTGGGTCACTGGAAACTAAAAAGACCATGGATTGGAATCCCGTGATGGATGCGATAATCCAGGTAGAAAGCGAAGGAAACGCAAGGGCGGTGAAGGGCAACTCCTGTGGAGCTATGCAGATAACCCCCGTACTGGTAAAAGACTGTAACCGCATACTGCGCATGAGAGGCTCGAACAAGCGCTACACCCTGGCCGACAGATTCAGCATCAGCAAGTCGCGAGCTATGTTCCTGCTCATCCAGTCGTTTTACAACCCGCAGAACAATGTAGAACAGGCCATCCGAGCTTGGAACGGCGGTCAAAACTACACCGTGGCGAGTACACAGCGTTACCTTGAGAAAGTGAAACGTCATTTGTATTGATACAAACACAACATCAAGACTTTCATTCCTGCCTCTGGGCAGTGATGGAAGTCTTTTTTTGTCCCCGAGCCTGTCTTGCCGGCGGCGCCGTAAACCGTCGCAAGCATGGAGTGGGGCAGGGGCGAGGGGCGGAGCCAGGTGCAGACCGTCACCCATGAGGCGGGATAGCCAGCCTCTCACTACTGCCTCCGCCCAGGCAGCCATGGAGGCGGCCGGAAGGGCTCTGTCTGGCTCGTAGTCGATGGAGATGGCAGAGAGGTGCCCAATACGCTTGTTGTCAGCAGGTTTGGCGATGTCCTGATGACGGTCGTCGGCTCGTAACATAAGACACGAGCCCACGTGACATAAGTCACGAGGTCACGTATCTTGCGTCACGAGGTCACGTACCTTATGTTACGAGCCACCCAAGAGGCTGGCTGCGGTGACCGATGAGCTTGCAAAGATTATGTCGGGCAACCGTGGCGACGGGGAGCGGTGCGCGGTGACTGTGGCGATGCGGAAGGAGGTAGTCTCTCCAAGTTGCCGCCGGCCGTCGGTGCACGGGTAGATGGTGTCGCTTGTGAGTCAGGTTGTCACCAAATCTACCACTTTGCTCGCGCCTGCGGGCGTGCGTATATATAAATAGGTGTTTTTTCTGTTGATAATGACTAATGTTACCAAAAAAAGTAGTAACTTTGCAACTTGAAGGTGACAAAACGCCTTTTGCGCATAAAATATTTATTAATAACGTTATAATTTTTATGAATTTCACTTTGTTGATTACCGTTATGCTAACGGCTGTAACCTTGGTGGTGGCTGCTTATGTCATTGCCAAGCTCATCGGTCCCCGTTCGTACAATCCGGTAAAAGGTGAGCCCTTTGAGTGTGGTATCCCCACGCGCGGCAGCTCATGGTTGCCCTCGCACATCGGTTACTACCTCTTCGCCATCCTTTTCCTGATGTTCGACATCGAGACTATGTTGCTCTATCCCTGGGCTGTAGTCGTTAAGCAGTATGGAAGTCTGGCCCTCGTGAGCATCAGTTTCTTCCTGTTGGTATTGGTATTTGGCCTGGCTTACGCCTGGCGGAAAGGAGCATTGGAATGGAAGTAAAGAACAGAGCCTCTATCAAGAGCATTCCTTACGACGAGTTTAAGGACAACGACACGCTGGAGAAGATTGCCGCCGAGCTCAATGAGGGCGGTGCCAATGTGGTGGTGAGCTCACTCGACGCCGCCATCAACTGGGGTCGCAGCAACTCGCTGTGGTCGCTTACCTTCGGAACATCGTGCTGTGGTATTGAGTTTATGGCCGTAGGCTGTGCCCGTTACGACTTCTCTCGCTTCGGCTTCGAGGTGACCCGTAACTCTCCACGCCAGGCCGACCTTATCATGTGTGCCGGTACAATCACCAACAAGATGGCACCAGTGTTCAAGCGTCTGTACGACGAGATGGCCGAGCCCAAGTATGTAGTGGCTGTAGGCGGATGCGCCATTAGCGGCGGCCCCTTCAAGAAGAGCTACAACGTGGTGCGCGGTATCAGCGAGCTGGTGCCAGTGGATGTGTTCATCCCCGGCTGCCCTCCACGCCCCGAGGCTATCCTCTACGGCATGATGCAGCTGCAGCGCAAGGTGAAGGTCGAGAAATTCTTTGGCGGCGCCAACCACAAGATGACTGCTGATGAGAAGAATCTCTCCATGAGTCAGGGTGGTCTGCGCGGTCTGAGCAACGAGAACCTCTCTGATGCCAACAAGTTGGGCAACAAGAAGCCTATCATCGTGACCCAAGTGCCCGAAGGCTTCGACCCACAGAAGGGACTTGATGACTAATATATAATAAGGTATAAGAATATGAAGCTGAATAACATAGAACTGAGTTTTGACAATTTCGCCGAGGAGATGGCGAAATTGAAGAACGAGAAACACTTCGACTACCTTGTTACCATCATCGGTGAAGACTTCGGTGAGGAAGGACTCGGATGTATCTACATTCTCGAAAATACAGACACTGCCGAGCGTTGCTCGGTGAGAACCATCGCCAAGAAGGTGGATGGCAGCGACGTTATCCCCACGGTAATCAATCTGTGGAAGGTGGCCGACCTGCTCGAGCGTGAGGTCTACGACTTCGTGGGCATCAAGTTCCTCGGCCACCCCGACATGCGTCGTCTCTTCCTGCGCACCGACTTCAAGGGTCATCCCCTGCGCAAGGACTTCGACATGAGCCCCGAGGCCAACCAGTTCCCCTGTACCGACGAGCCCGAGAGCGACTACACCGTAGAATACTCGCTCGACAAGAACGGTCATCTGGTAGCCACCGAGAAGAGACTCTTCGACGAAGATGAATATGTAATCAATGTAGGCCCCAACCACCCATCCACCCACGGCGTGCTGCGCCTGCAGACCGTAGTGGACGGCGAAACCGTGAAGCGCATCTATCCCCACCTGGGATATATCCACCGCGGTATCGAGAAGATGTGGGAGAATATGACCTACCCACAGACCCTCGCCCTGACCGACCGTCTCAACTACCTCTCGGCCATGATGCACCGCCACGCTCTCGTGGGCGTCATCGAAGAGGCTATGGGCATAGAGCTCAGCGAGCGCATACAGTATATCCGTACCATCATGGACGAGCTGCAGCGTATCGACTCCCACTTGCTCTACCTGGGCTGTACCGCACAGGACCTCGGTGCCCTCACCGCTTTCCTCTACTGCATGCGCGACCGTGAGCACGTGCTCAACGTAATGGAGGAAACTACCGGCGGCCGACTCATACAGAACTATTATCGCATCGGCGGACTGCAGGCCGACATTGACCCCAACTTCGTGGACAATGTCAAGAAGCTCTGCGCCTATCTGCGCCCGATGATACAGGAATATCTCGACGTCTTCGGCGACAACGTGATTACCCACAACCGTCTCGAAGGTGTCGGCCCCATGGGCAAGGACGACTGTATCAACTATGCCGTGACCGGTCCTGCCGGACGTGCCGCAGGCTGGGCCAACGATACCCGCAAGCGTCATCCCTATGCCCTCTACGACAAGGTGGAGTGGAAGGAGATAACCATGACCGGCGGAGACTCTATGGACCGCTACTACTGTCACATCAAGGAGCTCTATCAGAGCCTCGACATCATCGAGCAGCTCATAGACCATATCCCAGAGGGCGAATACTACATCAAGCAGAAGCCCATCATCAAGGTTCCCGAGGGACAGTGGTATTTCTCTGTAGAAGGAGCCAGCGGCGAGTTTGGCGTCTATCTCGACTCTCGTGGCGACAAGATGCCTTACCGTATGAAGATGCGCCCGATGGGTCTGTCGCTTACCGGCGCCCTCGATCCTATGCTCCGTGGTCAGAAGATAGCCGACCTCATCACCACCGGTGCTGCCATCGACTTCGTAATCCCCGACCTCGACAGATAATAATATAATAATGTATAAGTAAAAAGAGAACATAATGATGTTTGATTTTAGTATAGTAACAACCGCCATCGACAGTTTTCTGCGCCAGACCCTCGGGCTGGGCGACTTCTGGTCGATACTGATAGAGTGCGTGCTCGTGGGTGTAGGCATACTTACCGCCTATGCGCTGATAGCCATCGCCCTCATCTTCATGGAGCGCAAGGTGTGTGCCTACTTCCAGTGCCGTCTGGGCCCGATGCGAGTAGGTCCTTGGGGTACCTTCCAGGTCTTCGCCGACGTGCTCAAGATGCTTATCAAGGAAATCTTCGTTGTCGACAGAGCCGACAAGATGCTCTACTACATCGCTCCTTTCCTTGTGATTATCGCCTCGGTGGGCACCTTCTCATTCCTGCCATGGAACATGGGTGCGCATATCCTCGACTTCAATGTGGGTCTGTTCCTCATCACCGCCATCAGCTCGATAGGCGTACTCGGCGTGTTCCTCGCCGGATGGGGTTCCAACAACAAGTATTCGGTAGTGTCGGCCATGCGTGGCGCCGTGCAGCTGATTTCCTATGAGATGTCGCTCGGCCTCTGCCTTATCTCTGCCGTAGTCCTCACAGGCACCATGCAGGTGAGCGGCATCGTTGAGGCTCAGGTTGGTCCTTGGAGCTGGCTCATCATCAAGGGCCACGTGCCAGCCATCCTGGCTTTCCTCGTATTCCTCGTAGCCGGTAACGCCGAGGCCAACCGTGGCCCGTTCGACCTGGCCGAGGCTGAGAGCGAGCTGACAGCCGGTTACCACACCGAGTATTCGGGTATGGGCTTCGGCTTCTACTATCTGGCAGAGTACCTCAACCTCTTCGTTATCTCGGGCATCGCCTCTACCGTATTCCTCGGTGGCTGGGCGCCTCTCAATATCGGTATCGAGGGCTTCGACAATCTGATGAACCTCATCCCCGGATTTATCTGGTTCTTCGGCAAGACCTTCGCCGTGGTATGGATTCTGATGTGGGTACGCTGGACTTTCCCCCGTCTGCGTATCGACCAGATACTTACCCTCGAGTGGAAGTATCTCATGCCTCTGTCTCTGATTATCCTCGTGCTGATGACCGTATGCGTAGCGCTGGGCTTCCACGGATAATCTGCGAAATATCAAACCGTAATTCAACAATAGATTAATAACAAAGTATGTCTAACAATTCATATTTCAAAGGTATTGCCGATGGCGTGAAGACGCTTGCCACAGGTATGAAGACTACCATGAAGGAGTACTTCACACCCAAGAGCACCGAGCAGTATCCCGAGAACCGCAAGACTACACTCCACATTTCGCCCCGATTCCGCGGACGCCTGGTTTTCGAGCGCAACGAGGACGAGAGCTACAAGTGTGTGGGATGTACACTCTGTGAGAAGTCATGCCCCAATGACACCATCAAGATTGTTACCGAGATGGTGGAGGACCCCGAGACAGGCAAGAAGAAGCGCCAGCTGGTAGATTACCAGTACGACCTGGGCGACTGCATGTTCTGCGAGCTCTGCGTCAATGCATGTAACTTCGGAGCCATCAAGTTTGTCAACGATTTCGAGAACGCTGTCTTCGACCGTGACAAGCTCGTTTATCATCTGGACAAGGAAGTATACAAAGGCGGTTCGCTGCCCAACCTCATTGATGGCGGCGCTCCCCTGGAAATAGGTAAGTTTAACACCAAAACCAAGTAAACCGATTATGGCAAATATTGTAATGTTTTGTATTCTGGCCGTAGTCATTCTTGGCTCAGCCTTAATGTGTGTGCTGACCCGCAGCATCATGCGTGCAGCCACCTTCCTGCTGTTTGTGCTCTTCGGCATCGCCGGTCTTTACTTCCTGCTCGACTATACCTACCTGGGTGCTGCCCAGATAGCTGTCTACGCCGGAGGTATCACCGTGATGTATGTCTTTGCCATCCAGCTGGTCAACAAGCGCGCCCTCCAGGGCAAGACCGAACACTTCAAGGGCTCACGCCTGATGGGCGGACTGCTCATCTCACTGCTGGGCCTCGCCACAGTAGTGGGCGTAATCCTCAAGCATAAGTTTATCGACATGGCAGCCAGCTTGGCCGACAAGGAGGTAACCATGCAGGAGATAGGTACAGCCCTTGTGGGTTCAGAGAAATATCAGTATGTATTACCCTTCGAGTTGATATCAGTATTCTTGCTGGCTTGTATCATCGGAGGCATCATGATTGCAAGAAAGGAGGACCAGAAATGAATATTCCCGTAGAGTTTTTCCTTACACTTAGTGCATTGCTGTTCTTTATAGGTGTATTCGGATTTGTCACACGCCGCAATCTCGTGGCCATGCTCATCTCGGTCGAGCTGATACTCAACTCTGTCGACTTGAACTTTGCCGTGATGAACCGCATCCTTTTCCCCGGTGAGATGGAAGGCTTCTTCTTCACACTCTTCTCTATCGGTGTGAGTGCTGCCGAGACTGCTGTTGCGCTGGCTATTATTATTAATGTTTACCGTAACTATCACAGTGACCAGGTGAACAGTATTGAAAACATGAAATTCTAAGACACTATGTACAGTTATGCATTTTTGATACTTCTTCTGCCGTTGCTGAGTTTCCTCGTGTTAGGACTTGCGGGCATGAAGATGAAGAAGCAGGTAGCGGGTGTCATCGGCACCATCGTGCTGGGCTGCGTATTCGCCATGTCGGTATATACCGCCTACAAGTATTTCTTCGTTGACGGAAGAAATGCCCTCACTGGCGCCTACGACACCGTTACCGTGTTCAATTATAGCTGGTTGAAGTTTAGCGAGCTGCTTACCTTCAACATCGGTTTCCGCCTTACGCCTATCAGCGTGATGATGCTCATCGTCATCACTACTGTCAGCTTTATGGTTCATATCTATTCGTTTGGTTACATGGCCGAGCGCGACGAGAACTATGAGATTGAAGGCTATGAGAAGGGCTTCCAGCGTTTCTACGCTTACCTGAGCCTGTTTACGATGTCCATGCTGGGTCTGGTGGTTGCCACCAACCTCTTCCAGATGTATCTCTTCTGGGAGCTGGTGGGCGTGTGCTCTTATCTGCTTATCGGTTTCTATTACCCCAAGCATGCCGCTGTCCACGCCAGCAAGAAGGCGTTTATCGTAACTCGCTTCGCCGACCTCTTCTTCCTCATCGGTATTCTCTTCTACAGCTTCTATGTAGGCACGTTCAACTACGACCTGGCTGCCGACCACGACCTGGTGCTGAAGTTGCATGGTGCAGCAGCCGTCCTGCCTACCGCCCTGTTCCTGATGTTTATCGGTGGTGCCGGTAAGAGTGCCATGTTCCCGCTGCACATCTGGTTGCCCGACGCTATGGAAGGCCCCACACCCGTATCAGCGCTCATCCACGCCGCCACCATGGTTGTGGCTGGTGTATATCAGGTGGCCAGCCTGTTCCCCATCTGGGTGAACTACGCCCCCAACGCCCTGCACTATGTGGCATACATTGCTGCCTTCACCGCATTCTATGCCGCAGCCGTAGCCTGCTGTCAGCGCGACATCAAGCGTGGTCTGGCCTTCTCGACCATCTCTCAGATAGCCTATATGCTGGTAGCCCTTGGCGTCTGTACCGCCATCGACAACCACGAGGGTGGCCTGGGTTATATGGCCGGTATGTTCCACCTCTTTACCCACGCCATGTTCAAGGCCCTGCTCTTCCTCTGCTCCGGTGCCATCATCGTGATTATCGGCAGCAACTTCAAGGAGTATATGGGTGGTCTGCACAAGTATATGCCTATCACCAATGCCTGCTTCCTCATCGGATGTCTGGCCATCGCCGGCATCCCTCCCTTTGCAGGCTTCTTCTCTAAAGACGAAATCATTACCGCCTGCTTCCAGTTCTCTCCCTTCATGGGCTACTTCATGACACTGGTTGCCGGTATGACCGCTTTCTACATGTTCCGTCTCTACTACGTGATATTCTGGGGCCAGAGCTACTACGAACTTGACCCCGAACACCGTCGCAAGCCACAAGAGGTGCCCTTCGTAATGTGGGGTCCGCTGGTGTTCCTTGCCATCATCTCGTGTGTAGCCGGTCTTATACCTTTCGGCCACTTTGTTTCGGCTACCGGCCAGAGCTACGATATCCACATCAACGCTCAGGTGGCTACTACCAGCATTGTGGTGGCTATCATCGGCATTGCCCTTGCCACCTATATGTACGCTCCCAAGAAGACTCCGTTGGCCGACACTCTGGCCAAGCGTATGCCTGTGCTGCACAAGGCTGCCCTCAACCGTTTCTACATCGACGACGCATGGCAGTTCTTCACCCACAAGATAGTCTTCGGACTCTTCTCCAAGCCCATCGCATGGTTTGACCGCCGCGTCATCGACGGCACCATGAACTTCATGGCATGGGGTACACAGGAAGGCGGTGAGTCTATCCGTCCATGGCAGAGTGGCGACGTGCGCCAGTATGCCGTATGGTTTATCACGGGAAGTGTAGCTATATCATTAATCCTTCTTTGTATTTAGAGCATTATCATTATGAGTATATTAACATTATTCGTAGTTATCCCCGTCCTGATGCTCCTCGGGCTCTGGTTTTCCAAGAACCTGGCTCAGGTACGTGGCGTAATGGTAGCAGGCGCCAGCGCCCTGTTGGTCCTTGCCATCTGGCTTACCGTTACTTTTATACAGATGCGCCATGCCGGTAACACCGACCCCATGCTGTTCACCTACAGCGTGGCATGGTTCCCCTCGCTCCATATCGCCTACAGCGTAGGCGTCGATGGCATCTCGGTCGTGATGCTCCTGCTGTCGGCCATCATTGTCTTCACCGGAACCTTCGCCTCTTGGCAGGCCATGTCCAACCACAAGGAGTATTTCCTCTGGTTCACCCTGCTCAGCACCGGTGTGTTCGGCTTCTTCATCTCGGTAGATATGTTCACCATGTTCATGTTCTACGAGGTAGCCCTTATCCCTATGTATCTGCTTATCGGAGTATGGGGTACAGGCGCCAAGGAGTATGCCGCCATGAAGCTCACCCTGATGCTTATGGGTGGTTCGGCGCTGCTCATCATCGGCATCCTGGCCATCTACTTCTTCAGTGGAGCCACCACGATGAACATCAATGAGATTGCGGCTATGGCCAATATCCCCGAGAATGTGCAGAATATCTTCTTCCCCTTGCTCTTCATCGGTTTCGGCGTGCTGGGAGCTCTCTTCCCATTCCACACATGGTCGCCCGACGGTCATGCCAGCGCCCCTACCGCCGTGTCTATGCTCCACGCTGGTGTGCTGATGAAGCTCGGTGGCTACGGCTGCTTCCGCATTGCGATGTATCTCATGCCTTCCGCTCTCGACACCTGGGCACCTGTGTTCCTCATCCTCACCACCATCTCTGTGGTATATGGAGCGCTTTCAGCCTGTGTGCAGACCGACCTCAAGTACATCAATGCCTATAGCTCGGTATCCCACTGCGGTATGGTGCTCTTCGCCCTCTGCATGGTTACCCAGACCGCCATCACCGGTGCCGTTATCCAGATGTTGTCCCACGGTCTGATGACAGCCCTCTTCTTTGCTGTCATCGGTATGATTTACCACCGTGCCGGCACTCGCGACGTGCGCTATCTCGGCGGACTGATGAAGGTAGTGCCTTTCCTCGCCGTTTCCTATGTAGTGGCAGGTTTGGCCAACCTGGGTCTCCCCGGTTTCTCTGGCTTCGTGGCCGAGATGACCATCTTCGTAGGTTCGTTCCAGAACGCCGATACCTTCCACCGCGTATGTACCATCGTGGCTTGTACCTCTATCGTAGTGACTGCCGTGTACATCCTGCGTGTTGTGGGCAAGATTTTGTTCCAGAAGATACCCAACCCCGAGTTCCTCAAGCTCACCGATGCTACTTGGGACGAGCGCTTGGCCGTGGGTGGACTTATCTTCTGCGTAGCCGGTCTCGGTACTGCGCCTTTCTGGGCACAGGAGGTTATCTACGATGCAGTAGGCCCTATCATCCAGCATATCGGCAACTTTGTTGCGATAGCCCAGTAAACTGTAATGTCTAACGATTAAGTATCTAAAAGAAATGAATATTGATTATAGTCAGTTTTTACATATGATGCCCGAAGTAAGCCTTATGGCTGTTCTGGTAATCGTCTTCATTGCAGACTTCTTTACTGCCCCCCGTGTAGCCGATGTACAGGCTGGCGCCGACTTCAAGGCTCCCCGTGCATGGTTCGGTCCGCTGGTGTGTGTGCTCATGCTTGCCCACACCCTGCTCAATCTCGCTCCCGTAGAGTCTGCCGTTACCTTTGGCGGCATGTACTATACCACACCCTCTATCGGTATCATCAAGAGCATCCTCGCCTTCGGCACACTCATCGTGCTCATCCAGAGCCGCGAGTGGATGCGCCGCCCCGATACCTTCTTCAAGGAGGGCGAGTTCTATATGCTCACCCTTGCCACCCTCTTGGGTATGAACATGATGGTAAGTGCCAACCACTTCCTGCTGTTCTTCCTGGGTCTTGAGCTGGCTTCGGTGCCCATGGCCTGCTTGGTGGCGTTCGACAAGTACCGCCACAACTCAGCCGAGGCAGGTGCCAAGTTCATCCTCACCGCCACCTTCTCGAGCGGCGTGATGCTCTATGGTATCAGCCTGCTCTATGGTGCAGTAGGCACACTCTACTTCGACGACGTAGTGATGCGACTCTCTGCCACTCCTATGGTCATCGTGGGTCTGGTGTTCTTCGTCAGCGGTCTGGGCTTCAAGATTTCTCTCGTGCCCTTCCACTTCTGGACAGCCGACTCTTACCAGGGCGCTCCCACCACCGTTACCGGCTATCTGTCGGTTATCTCTAAGGGAGCCGCAGCCTTCACGCTCTGCACCGTGCTGATGAAGGTCTTCGGTCCCATGGTCGAGTACTGGCAGTACATGCTCTTCATCGTCATCGTGCTGTCTATCACCGTGGCCAACCTTTTTGCCATCCATCAGAGCGACCTGAAGCGCTTCATGGCGTTCAGCTCTATCTCTCAGGCAGGCTACATCGTGCTCGCCATCGTGGGCAACCAGGCCACATCGGTCTACGCCCTCAGCTTCTACGTGCTCATCTACGTGGTAGCCAATATGGCTGTGTTCACCATCATCTCGTCTATCGAGGAGCACAACAACGGCGTGGTAGATATGGAAAGCTACAACGGGCTGTATCAGACCAATCCGCGTCTGGCCTTCCTCATGACCCTCGCCCTGTTCTCCCTGGGTGGTATTCCTCCCTTCGCTGGTATGTTCTCCAAGTTCTTCGTCTTCATGGCAGCTGTCAAGGGCGCCGACTTGGCCACCACCACCGGAGCGCTGGCCTACATCGTGGTTTTCATCGCGCTGGTCAACACCGTGATATCTCTCTACTACTATCTGCTCATCGTCAAGGCTATGTACATCAAGCCCAACGAGCATCCTCTGCCTACATTCCAGAGCGCCACGAGCACCAAGCTCGCCCTCGCCGTTTGTACCACAGGTGTGCTGCTCTTCGGTGTATGCTCATTCATCTACGAATGGATAGCTCTGGCATAACGCAGCAAGAGTGCAAGATATACTAAATCTAACTTAATAATATCTACAGGGGATAAGTCGGTATCTTACCGCTTATTCCCTGTTCTTTTTTCTGCTTCTCCGCCCGCGCCGTCAGTTTTTCCGCTCGCTCCGTCAGTTTCTCCGCCCGCACCGTCAGTTTCTCCACGAAGCCCGTCCACCCGCTCGCCGTCTGCAACCCCGCCGCGAGCCACTCTGAGTCGGGTCCGTGGCTTGAAATGCAGAAATCATGGTTTACCATATTCATTTCCGAGTTTGCATTCCCCGTTTCAAACCTTGAAATCACCGCAGATGTCATCTCCTCCAGGTTTGTTTCCGTGAGCGGGAGAGTGGCACCCACTATCCGTAGTTTTCTCATGCCCTCGTTTATCGCAGCGACAGAGGCCACGGCTGCACTGTCAATGTGCTTTCTTTTCAGTTTTGCTCCCTTTGCACCATCTTTAGTCAAGATAGGCGGCGTCTTAACCATGCAAAACGAAAAAAACTTCGTGTTTTTCTTTGCATTGTCTTCGACTTGCACTATCTTTGTAAGAAAAATGGAGAGGTATGAATACCAGCGATAGTATTGTAATTATTCCTACATACAACGAGAAGGAAAATATGGAGAAAATCGTTCGTGCGGTTTTCTCCTTGGACAAGTGTTTTCACATCTTGGTCATCGACGACGGCAGCCCTGATGGTACTGCCCAGATAGTCAAGCGCCTTATGGCCGACGAGTTTGGCGACCGCCTGTTTCTCATCGAGCGCAGCGGCAAACTCGGACTCGGCACCGCCTATATCACCGGCTTCAAGTGGTCGCTTGAGCACAATTACGACTACATCTTCGAGATGGATGCCGACTTCAGTCACGACCCTGCCGACCTGCCACGCCTCTACTCTGCCTGTCATGACGAGGGCTACGATGTAGCTATCGGTTCGCGCTATGTGAGCGGTGTCAATGTCGTCAACTGGCCCATCGGGCGCGTGCTGATGAGCTATTTCGCGTCCAAGTACGTGCGCATGGTCACCGGCTTCAAGGTCCACGACACCACCGCCGGCTTCAAGTGCTACCGCCGCCGTGTGCTTGCCACCATCCCCCTCGACGAGATACGCTTCAAGGGCTACGGCTTCCAGATTGAGATGAAGTTTACCGCTTACAAGATAGGGTTCAAAATCAAAGAGGTGCCCGTCATCTTTGTCAACCGTCGCGAGGGTGTCAGCAAGATGAGCGGTGGCATCTTCGGTGAGGCTTTCTTTGGTGTGATGCGTCTCCGTTGGGACGGCTGGTTCCGCCATTATCCTGCCTTGCCCAAAGCCTGAGCCATCCCTCTCTTTGAGTGAAGCGATTTCACGCCTATGACGATAGAAGATTTAAGCAGACTCTACGGAGCGTGCCCGCAAGCGGGTGCGCTCGTTAAGGTTTTGGCCGAACCTGCCACCCGCCATATCTATATACAAGGTGCACAGGCGTCGGCCACGCCTTTGCTCTTTGCCTCGGTGGCCGACAGGGTGGCCGTCCCCGTGGTCTTTATCCTCCCCGATGCCGACGAGGCGGGCTATTTCTACCACGACCTTACTCAGATTATGGGCCAGGAGCGCGTGCTCTTTTTCCCCTCGAGCTACCGGCGCTCCGTGCGCCACGGCCAGCGTGATGCTGCCAACGAGATACTGCGCACCGAGGTGCTCGGCCGTCTCAGTTCGCGCCGCAGTGGCGACGTGCTCTATGTGGTCACCCACCCCGAGGCTCTGGCCGAGATGGTGGCGTCGCAGCAGAACATCGACGACCACCGCATCCATCTCACCACGGGTCAGACCATCGACATCACCGATGTCGCCCATCGCCTGCGTGACCTGGGGTTCGAGATGGTCGACTATGTCTATGAGCCAGGTCAGTACGCCCAGCGCGGCAGCATCATCGACATCTATTCCTACTCGAGCGAGTATCCCTACCGCGTCGACTTCTTCGGCGACGAGATTGATACCATTCGTACCTTTGAGGTCGAGGACCAGTTGTCCAAGGACCGCAAGTCCGAGATAGACATCCTGCCCGAGCTTGCCCAGACTGCCACCGAGCGCGTGTCCTTCCTGCAGTTCGTGCCCGACGATACGCTGCTCGTTGCCCCCGACTTCGACTACGTGGGCAGCGTGGTGGCGCGCGTCTATAGCGAGGGTTTCTCCTCCCAGGCTCTCACCGAGCGGCTTGAGGGCGCCACCGAGATGGAGCGCCAGCAGATAGAGCGCGAGATGCGGCGCGAGTGGGCTCTCTGTCCGCCGTCGCAGTACGACACCCTTCAGGCACGCCTCCGCCACGTGTGGTTTGGCATGAATGTGGGCGCCCATGCCGACGCCCAGTCTGGCGCCACGGCTACCATCGCCATGAATATCACCCCGCAACCCCTCTTCCATAAGAATTTCGACCTCCTGCGCCAGTCGCTCGAAGACTATCTGCTCCAGGGCTACCGCCTCTTTATCCTTGCCGACAGCGCCAAGCAGCAACAGCGTCTGCGCGAAATCTTCGCCGAGATGGGCAGCGACCGCGAGCGCTCCCACCTTGACGCCCAGCGCACCGGCATCGACTTCGAGGGCGTCGACAAGGCCCTCCATAGCGGTTTTGCCGACAATGCGCTGCGCATCTGCTGCTTCACCGACCACCAGATATTCGACCGTTTCCACAAGTACAGCCTCCGCAGCGACCGCGCCCGTTCCGGCAAGATGGCGCTTACCATGAAGGAGCTCTACGAGCTCGAGCCCGGCGACTTCATTGTCCATGTCGACCTCGGCATCGGCAAGTTTGGCGGCCTGGTGCGCGTGCCCGTGGGCGACAGTTATCAGGAGGTGATACGCATCATCTACCAGCACAACGACAAGGTCGATGTCTCCATCCACTCGCTCTATAAAATCAGCAAGTACCGCCGCCAGGACACCGGAGAGCCCCCCCGCCTCTCCACGTTGGGCACCGGCGCCTGGGACCGTCTCAAGGAGCGCACCAAGAAGCGCATCAAGGATATTGCCCGTGACCTCATCAAGCTCTATGCCCGTCGCCGTCACGAGAAGGGCTTCCCCTTCAGCGCCGACTCCTTCATGCAGCACGAGCTCGAGGCCAGCTTCCTCTACGAAGATACCCCCGACCAGCTGCGAGCCACCCAGGAGGTGAAGGCCGATATGGAGCGTGCCCGCCCCATGGACCGCCTCGTCTGTGGAGATGTGGGCTTCGGTAAGACCGAGGTCGCCGTGCGCGCTGCCTTTAAGGCCGCGTGCGACTCTAAGCAAGTGGCGGTGATGGTACCTACCACCGTGCTCGCCTTCCAGCACTACCAGACCTTCCGTAACCGTCTGAAGAACTTCCCCGTGCGCGTAGACTATCTCAGCCGTGCCCGCACGGCGCGCCAGACCACCCAGGTGCTGAAAGACCTGACCGACGGCAAGATAGACATCCTCGTGGGCACCCACAAGCTCATCAGCAAGACCGTCAAATGGAAAGACCTGGGTCTGCTCATCATCGACGAGGAGCAGAAGTTTGGCGTCTCGACCAAGGAGAAGCTGCGCACCATGAAGACCAATGTCGATACGCTCACCATGTCGGCCACCCCCATTCCCCGTACCCTGCAGTTCTCGCTTATGGGTGCCCGCGACATGAGTGTGATGCGCACACCGCCGCCCAACCGTTATCCCGTGCATACCGAGGTCGACACCTATGGCCACGAGGTCATCGCCGAAGCCATCAACTTTGAGATGAGCCGCAACGGACAGGTGTTCTTCGTCAACGACCGCATCTCCAATCTGCCCGAGATAGCCAACCTCATCCACAAGTATGTGCCCGACTGCCGTGTGGCCATCGGCCACGGCCAGATGCCGCCCGACGAGCTCGAGCAGGTCATCATGGGATTTATCAACTACGACTACGACGTGCTGCTCTCTACCACCATCGTCGAGAACGGCATCGATATATCCAATGCCAATACCATCATCATCAACGATGCCCACCGCTTCGGTCTCTCAGACCTGCACCAGATGCGCGGAAGGGTAGGCCGAAGCAACCGCAAGGCCTTCTGCTATCTGCTGGCTCCCCCCAAATCGTTGCTCAAGCCCGACGCGCGCCGCCGACTTGAAGCGCTTGAGAATTTCTCAGAACTGGGCAGTGGTTTCAACCTCGCCATGCAAGACCTGGATATCCGCGGCGCCGGCAATCTGCTGGGTGCCGAGCAGAGCGGTTTCATGGAGGACCTCGGGTATGAAATGTATCAGAAGATACTGTCCCAGGCGGTCACCGAACTCAAGAACGACGAGTTCCAGGACATCTATGCCGACGAGATGGCTGCCGGCCGCGACATCAGCGGCGAATTTGTCGACGACTGTGCCGTGGAGAGCGACCTCGAGATGTACTTCCCCGACACCTATGTGCCCGGCTCGAGCGAGAGGATGCTGCTCTACCGCGAGCTCGACAACATTACCGACGACCGCGAGCTCGACGCCTATCGCCAGAGGCTCATCGACCGCTTCGGGCCCATCCCCCACGAGGGCGAGGAGCTCATGCAGGTCGTGGCGTTGCGCCGGCTGGGCAAGCGGCTTGGCTTCGAGAAGATTATCCTGCGTCAGGGCCGCATGACGCTTCAGTTTGTGGGCAACCCAGACAGCGTCTACTACAAGAGCACTGCCTTTGGCAAAGCCATCAACTACATGGCTGCCAACCCGAGGCGCTGCGAGCTCAAGGAGGTCAAGGGCCGACGGCTCATGCACGTGGCGCAGATAGCCACCGTGGGCGATGCCGTGGCTCTGCTGCGCGAGATAGACAGCCAGACGCCCACCTCATTCAACGCTTGACACATTATGATTATACTCTTTTCGGTCTTGATTTATTTCGGGCTGCTGCTGGCCTTCAGCCGGCTCACCACGCGCGGCTCGAGCAATGACACATTCTTTCGCGCCAACCGCCGCTCGCCCTGGTACATGGTGGCGTTTGGCATGGTGGGCGCCTCTATCTCCGGCGTCACCTTTGTCTCTGTACCCGGCATGGTGAGCGCCAGCGACATGACCTATCTGCAGACCTGCATGGGCTTTATCCTGGGCTACATTGTCGTGGCTTTTGTGCTGTTGCCCATCTACTACCGCTACGACCTCACCACCATCTACACCTACCTCAGTCTGAGGCTGGGGCGCTGCTCCTACCTCTCAGGGGCTTCGTTCTTCCTGCTGTCCAAGATGACCGGCGCCGCCGCCCGTTTCTATGTGGTGTGCATCATCCTCCAGGAGTTTGTCTTCGACAGTATGGGCATACCCTTCTACATCACTGTGCCGCTGCTGGTGGTGCCGATATGGCTCTATACGCGCCGTGGCGGAGTGAAGACGCTGGTGTGGACCGATACGTTCCAGACCCTCTGCATGTTTGCCGCCCTGATACTCATCATCGTCCATGTCACCGATGCCCTCGACATGAGCCTCGGCCAGGCGATGGGCGCTGTGATGGACAGCGGCCACAGCCGCGTGTTTGTCTTCGACGACTGGGTGTCGCGGCAGAACTTCTGGAAGCAGTTCTTCAGCGGTGTGTTCATCGTGGTGGTGATGACCGGACTCGACCAGGACATGATGCAGAAAAACCTGACCTGCAAGACGCTGCGCGAGGCGCAGAAGGACATGTGCAGCTATGGCGTGGCGTTTCTGCCCGCCAATGCGCTGTTTCTCTCCCTGGGCGTGCTGCTCATGATGCTTGCCCAGCGCACGGGCGTCGATGCCTCGGGCGACCAGCTGCTGCCTGCCTTTGCCGCCTCGGGAGAGCTGGGCATGGCGGTGGTCGTGTTCTTCACCATCGGCATCGTGGCGGCATCGTTCTCCAGTGCCGACTCGGCCCTCACCTCGCTCACCACCTCGTACTGTGTAGACATACGCGGGCGGGCCAACGACGAGCGCCTGCGCCATCGTGTCCACGTGGGTATGGCTGTGGTCTTCGCCCTCTTCATCCTGCTCTTCCGCGTGTTCAACAACACCAGTCTGCTCGACGCCATCTACGTCATGTGTTCCTATACCTATGGTCCGCTGCTCGGCATGTTTGGCTTTGCGCTGCTCACCCGCCGCACCGTGCGCGACCGCTGGGTGCCCTATATCGCTGTCGCCTCGCCCCTCATCTGCTTTGGCATAGACACCGCCACCACCGCCCTCTGCGGTTATCACTTCGGCTACGAGCTGCTGATGCTCAACGGCCTACTCACCTTTGCCGGCATGTGGGCGGTGAGCCACAAGGGCGACGCCCAACCTCATCCCACGACCGGGCTGCAAGCATAGAGCCAGCCTTACTGCCACAGGCAACGGCCTTACCATAACCAGGGCTGGACTTCTCACATGGAGTCCAGCCCTCTTCTTTGCCGCTGCCTCGGTCGCAGCCAGCTTAGCCTCGGTCTCGGTCAGATGCACCGATGTGCTGATGGCCTTTGGCGGCTCGTATCGTATGTCACGTGAGTACGCGTCGGAAGTCACGGGCCCACGTGACATACGATACGAGCCTACGTAACATAAGGCACGAAGCCGCCATGGTGGTGAATATGGTGGCTGTCAATAGCTTTTGCGGGTGTGGCGATGTCCTCTCGTATTGCTGTGGGTTGCGCGGTGGTCTGGCAGTATTGCTTGTGTCGGTCTGTCAGTGGTGTCGGAAGGTGGCAGGGCTTGCCGCCGCGACCGCGATGGGGCAGGGCAGTGGTGCGAAAACAAAAGTCAGCCATTCTCCCGTTGCCGGGCGGATGGCTGACTGTGATAGCTATGGTCTTAAGTTACTTCTTAATCTGCTTGGAGTTGTGGGCGAAAATCTGCTGTTTCTTTCCGGCTTTGGGCTCGGCCACCTTGATTTTGGTGAATGAGCCGCGGCTCACGTCGTCGAGGACGATGGCTGGGCGGTAGTCGGCCTTGCGGGCGGTAAGTCGCACGTTGCGGAAGGTCACTCCGTCGGCATGGCGCACGTAGAAGCCCCAGGCGGGCAGCTCCTTGTGCTGGGAGAACTCAGGATAGGCGCGAGGCATCTCGGGCACCTTGTCGAGCTCGTCGGTCCCCACGCGGGCGTAGTTGGGGTCGCCTCCGCCGGGGTAGACTATCTCCACATTCTCGATGCTCACATTGGTGATGTGGTTGTTCTCAAGTCCTACGATGGCCGAGGGCGAGATGTTGCGTGGGTTGTCCTCGGTGGGACCCTCATACTCGTATCCGGCGTCGGGCTTGGTGCCGGGCACCTCGGCATATACGTTGGAGATATGCACATTGTCCATGCGGCTGCGGCCGGGCTTGTTGGTGTCGTCGTTGACCTCGATGAGCTCATGGGCGTCGCCACGTCGCTGGCCCACAACGAGATAGATGGGGTTGCCCGTATTGATGGCGCGCAGACTGTCTACGATGATGTTCTCCACGTGTCCGCCGTCGACAGCCTGGATGGTGATGGCCGAGCGGAAGGTGTCGAAGATGGTGTTGTTGACGATGCGTATGTTCTTGAAGCCGCCTACCGATGCGGTGCCAAACTTGATGCCGCTGGCGCTCGAGCAAGCCTTGTTGTTGCGCACGGTGATGTTCTGGCAGAGGCTTTTGGCATCGTGCGACTTGAGGCAGATGGCGTCGTCGGTGGCGTCGACGTAGCAGTTCTGGATTAGCGCTCCGTTGCAGTCTACGATGTCCATACCGTCGTTGTTCCAATAGGCGCGGCTGTGCACGGTGATGCCGTCGATGACGAGGTTGGCGCACTGGTCGTAGGTCTGGGTCCAGAAGGCCGGGTTCTGCAGCGTAATGTCCTTGACGGTGACATGGTTGCACTCACGGAAATAGATGAGCTTTGGGCGGTTGGCCACGCGGCCCAGCTTGAGCGGGTCGTTGATGATGCCGTTGCACGCCTGAGCCAGGAAGTTGTTGGCGAGCGCGCGGCCCTGTCCCTCGATTACTCCCTTGCCGGTGATGGCTATGTTGTCTTGCTTGTTGGCGAGGATGAGTCCGTACCAAGAGTTGAGCTCCATGTCGTAGTCGTAGGGATTGGTCGACCCCACGAGTATGGCGCCTTCACTGAGGTGCAGGGTGACGTTGGACCGCATGTGGATGCTGCCTGTGAGGTAGCGGCCTACAGTGAATACGAGTCTGCCACCGCCCTGCTGTGCGATATAGTCTATCGCCTTCTGGATGGAGCGGGTGTTCATGGTGGTTCCGTCGCTCTTGATGCCGAAGAGGGTCATCTGGTAGTCTTTGGCGGCGACGTTGGCGGCGGCGAGGGTCATCAGCGCCACCAGTATCAAATGTCTTATCTTGCTCATAGTTTTATGCTGTTGGGTAGTAGGTTAATAACGGGGCTGTGTAAGACAGTCTTTGACAGTCATCTTTCCACACTCCTTGGCCTCATAGAGAGGCATGGCGGCGTCGGAGAGACCCAGGGTCACGGCTGTGACCTGGACGTTGTGGCAGTGGTCAAACTGTAGTGGTGGGCAGGCATAGTTCTGCAGGGTGATGCCGCTTGTCTGCACACCTTTGCAGCGGTCGAGGGCGACGAGGGCTGGCACCTCGGCCTTGGCGTCGGCGTATCCGCGAGCGGTCTGCTCGGCTATATCGGCGGAGAGCGCACGGCCGTTGCCGTCGATGATGCCCTTGCCGGTGATGGCTATGTCGTGCTGTCCCTGGGCATGGATGAGTGCGCGGCGGGGGCTGCCCTTATGGTCGTAGACCGAGGGGGAGGCTACGAGCACGGCTCCTTCGTGTATCACGAGGGTTACGCCCGATTTGAGTTCGATGCTTCCGGTGAGGTAGCGGCCTACGTAGAAGACGAGGCGTCCGCCGCCCTGGGCAGAGATATAGTCTATGGCATGCTGTATGGATCGGGTGTTGTTGGTCACTCCGTCGCTCTTCACGCCGAAGGCTACAGCCTGATAGTCTTTGGCCATGGCCGAGATGGAAGTCAGGGCCAGCAGGGTGGCGCAGAGCAGAGTCTTTATCTTGTTCATAATAGTTATGGTTTAGGTGTTACTTGTTGCGTGTAGAGTGGTATAGCACTTCCTGTACCTTGCCCTTGCTGTCGGGCTCTATGTACTGCATGTCTTTCAGGGTCAGCCCCTTGACGTCGTCGGCAACGATGGCCGGACGGTAGTCGTGCTTGAGCGCACGGAAGACGATGTTGTCGAAGGTGACATTCTCGGCATGGCGCAGATAGAAGCCCCATGCGGGCAGCTCCTTGAACTGGGAGAACTCGGGGTAAGACTTAATCATCTCGGGGATGCTGTCGAGGTCTTTGGCCGTGGTGCCGCGGTAGGCGAAGAGCGGGTTGCCGCCGCCGGGGGTGACTATCTCGATGTTCTGCAGCGTCACGTTCTTGATTTTGCAGGTGGGGATGCCCACTATACTGGCCGGCGAGATGTTGCGTGGCATATCCTCTACCGGTCCTTCATAGCTGTAGCCAGCGTCGGGCTTGAAAGAGGGTATCTCGGCATAGACATTGCGGATGGTAATGTTGCTCATGGATGGGCGCTTGCCCTTGTTCCATCGCTCGCCGGTACGCAGGAAGATTACGTTGCCGGTGTTGATGGACCGCACGCCATCGACCTCGATATTGTCGATGATACCTCCATCGACAGTAGCGAAGGTGATGGCAGAGCGATACGTGTTATAGATGGTAAGATTCTTGACTTTGAAGTTGCGGAAACCTCCGCGTGATACGGTGCCAAACTTCAGACCGTTGGCACTGGAGCGCCCCACACAGTCTTCGACCACCACGTTCTGGCAGATGTGGTCGGCAGAGTGGGACTTGAAGCAGAACACGTCGTCGGCAGCGTCGATGGTGCAGTGGCATATCACCACGCCGTCGCAGTCTACGACGTCTATGCCGTCATTGTTCCAGTACGACTTGCTGTCTACGGTGATGCCCTCGACCAGCAGATTGCGGCACTGGTCGTAGGTCTGGTTCCAGCTGGCGGGGTCGCGCAGGGTGATGCCCTCGACCACCACGTTGTCGCACTCACGGAAATAGATGTTCTGCGGGCGGTTGCCCTCATAGGGGCGGCCGTTGTGCAACGCATCGTCGTAGAGCCCGCGGTTGATGATATCCACCTGGTTGTAGGCGGTCTGTGCGCCCTGTCCGTTGATGGTGCCCTTGCCACGGATGGCGATGTTCTTCTGTCCGAAGGCGAAGATGAGCGACTGCCAGTTGACCACGGGACTCTTGTCATAGTCCCAGGGATTGGTAGAGCCCAGCAGTTCGGCGCCGTTTTCAAGCATCAGCGTGACATCAGACTTCAGATAGATGGTGCCCGTAAGGTAACGGCCCGGCGTAAACACCAGGTTGCCGCCTCCGTGGCTGCTCACGTGGTCGATGGCATGCTGGATGATGTTGGTGTTGAGCGTTATGCCGTCGGCTTTGGCTCCGAAGTCGGTAACGCGATAGTCCCCGGCATTGGCTGTGACGCTCAGGAGTGTGCAGAGCACACAGAGCAGACTCTTAGTAATAGTTCTCATGTCGTAGATAGTTATGATTCTCGCAGCAACATGGCCGCGAGTGGTGATTGTTAGATTTCTTTACGCCTACAAAATTAACAATAATCGCCTTCTCATGTGTGTGATTTTTGATATTTGCCCCCCGCTATTTGTTTCCCATCACGCAAATTCCCCCGACACTGGCCGCAGAGCCAGAGTCGGGGGAAACCGCTATATATATTATAATAAGGTGTACGTCTCAGCCAACCCTATCGGTTGAGATAGCGCTCAGCCTCGAGCGTATTTGGTTTCATCGTACGATGGAAATCAGTTTGCAGCCCAGTGCAGTCTCTATCTTCGCTATGGTCTGCATGGTGAAGTTGTGTCTGCCCGTCAACCATTTGGATACTTCAGAATCTCGCTTGTGCAGCAAGTGGGCAAAATCCTTCTGAGTGATGTTCTTGCTTTTTAGAACTTCGCTGATGCGCTCTGCTATTCCAAAGGAAAGGTCAAATTCTGCTTTCTGCTCAGCTGGTATAGCGGTGAGGCACTGTCTGAACAATTCATTCTGTATCATAAGCTGTATGTTATATTTCAAAAGTAGCACTTTGAATATCGGTTATCATATTTTTCTCAATGGTAACCTTACCTGACTTTTGTGCTTTGACAAGCACCCTGTCAAATGTCTGCAAGTCCATCACATAACCGCTTAGTTTCTCATCCTCTTGATAGGTGCGTGTATTCTTGATGCCGCCGTTGCCAAGTATGAGAATTTGGTCAGATATGCGTAGACAATAGAGTCGCAGTCTGCGTGAGTCGATAGCCAAGGCTTTGACATTGTCGTTCATTCTGCCTTCATTACGGAAAAAACGTTCAAGGGCACCTTTGTCAATGATCTTGGATAAAGCCATAAGGATAACATTAAAATCCTTGTTATATGTGGCATTATCCTTAAATTCAATCAGGAACTTTTCGAACTCGCTTTCCTCACTTCCGTCGAAACAGATAGAGAACATGCCTACGTTATCATTCTGCTCTATGGTTTTTAATGAAATTGTCGTCATAGTCGTATGGGTTCTTGTTGCTGCAAAGGTAAGTATAATTTCTTATTTAATTCACTTTTGAGTGAATAATTTGTGCTTTTGGCTATAAATAATCACCTATATAACACACAATTCACCACTTGCTTCAATCAAGAAGCATGTGGTGAATTGTGTAGATATTGCAGATGGACTGTCAGATACAGTATCTGTAACCAGTCTCTGCCAACCCTATCGGTTGAGATAGCGCTCGGCCTCGAGCGCGGCCTTGCATCCGCTGCCGGCGGCTACGATGGCCTGACGGTAGGTGGGGTCGGCACAGTCGCCGGCGGCAAATACGCCTTCGACATTGGTGCATGGCGAGGCACCGAGGGTCTTGATATACCCCTGCTCGTCCATGTCTATCTGTCCGCGGAACTCGTCGGTGTTGGGCTTGTGGCCGATGGCGAGGAAGAAGCCGTCGATGGGCAAATCGTAGTGACGCTCATCGGCTTCGCCACGTCGTGCCACCAGGTGGGCACCCTCTACGCCGTTGTCGCCATAGAGACCCTCGGTGTTGTGTTCGTAGAGGATTTCTATCTTTGGATTTTCCTCGACGCGGCGGCGCATGATGTCTGACGCGCGGAGGTAGGGCTTGCGCACAATCATATAGACCTTGGTGCAGAGGTTGGCCAGATAGGATGCCTCTTCGCAGGCGGTGTCGCCGCCGCCCACTACAGCCACCACCTTCTTGCGGTAGAAGAAACCGTCGCAGGTGGCACACGCCGACACACCCATGCCGTTGTATTTCTGCTCATCGGGCAGACCCAGGTATTTGGCGCTGGCGCCGGTGGCTATGATGATGGTGTCGGCCTCTATCTGAGTGCCGTCGTCGATGGTCACGATGTAGGGACGCTTGGACAGGTCGGCTGCCGTCACCACGCCGTCGCGGATGTCGGCACCGAATCGCTCGGCCTGCTCGCGCAGTTCCATCATCATCTGGTTGGCATCGACGCCCTCAGGATAGCCGGGGAAGTTTTCGACGATGGTGGTCTGGGTGAGCTGACCACCCGTCTGCAGACCGCAATACTCGATGGGCTGCAGATTGGCGCGGCCGGCGTAGATGGCGGCTGTATAGCCGGCGGGGCCGCTGCCGATGATGAGACATTTGGTATGTTCCACGTTGTTATTGGGCTAAGAGTTTTTCTATTTCCTTGCTGATGTTGTCGAGGCTTTCGGTGGGCTCGAAGCGGGCTACCACCATACCGCGCTTGTTGATGAGGAACTTGGTGAAATTCCACTTGATATCGCTCTTCTGCTTGTAGTCAGGGTCGGCCTCGCTGAGCATCTTGTCGAGGACTGGGGTAAGGGGATGGCTCTCGTCCCAGCCGGCAAAACCGCGCTGCTCCTGCAGAAAACGGAAGAGAGGGTCGGCATCGTCGCCGTTGACCTTGACCTTCTTGAAACGGGGAAAGTCGGTGCCGTAGGTGAGTTTGCAGAAATTGTGGATAGACTCATCGGTACCGGGGGCCTGCTGACCAAACTGGTTGCAGGGGAAATCGAGGATTTCAAAGCCCTGGGTGTGATATTTCTGATAGAGGGCTTCGAGTTCCTCATACTGAGGAGTAAAGCCACACTTGGTAGCGGTGTTTACTATGAGGAGCACCTCGTTGGCATACTCGCGCAGCGATACCTCCTTGCCTTTTCTGTCTTTGACAGCAAAATCGAAAACGGTTTTCATCTTGTTTACTATAAATATCAGTTATATGGCGACAAAGTTACTTATTTCTCACGAGACGGAGAAAGCGTAAAGCAGAGATTTTTAGATTATTTAGGGTTTTCCCCACAAAGTGTAGGGATAAGCCCACCAAAGAATATTCATTTTCCATTGGCGTTGTCAGGATATAATGCTAATTTTGCAGCATAACAATAAGCAATAACAACTAAAAAGATACGATTATGAAAAAGTTAGCAACCTTGATGACAGCCGTGGTGCTGGTGATGATGTCGGCGACGATGGTGTCGTGTGGTGAGAGCGACGACTATGACTACTATTTCGACCTCGACAGAGCTTTGACTGAGTATTTCAACCGTTATGGTGACTTCGGTACCGACGACCGTACCACTGCCGACTGGTTTGACCACTATTATCCCTACGCTTCGGACTATGACTATCGCTCGTTTATCAATGCGGTAAATGCCGACATAAACAACTCGCGCACCACCATGGCGCGCTATCTCAACGGCGAATGGGAGGGCCCGCTGCGCATGTACTTCAAGAACCAGGCCGGGCAGACCGTGTATACCGACTATCAGGTGATATGGCACTTTGAGCTCAGTGCCTCGTCAGACGTCAAGGGCCGCGGCACGGAGTATCGTTACAACGAGGACGAGGGCGAGACGCGCACCAATTTCTCTTGGTGTGTCAACGGTTATGGTGGCATTGAAATCTCCTACGACCCCAGCCAGTCGGGCCAAGACCCTGTCAATATGCTCATCGCCTACAACAATCTGGACAAGCTGAGCACCACCCAGTTTAAGGGTACGAGCGTGGGCGTGAACATCGAAGAGGAAGACGACTTCAACCTGACCAAGCGTCTGCCCCAGCGCGTCAAGGGCGAGACCACAGCAGTGGTCGCCGGCAAGACTTTCGGTGGCAAGAAGGCCGATGGCAAGACCGCTCCCGTGGAGCGCAACATCACGATAAAGAACGGACACAGATAGACCACTGCAGACCACGACGACCAGGGCGGCCATCCCGATGATGAGGGATAGCCGCCCTGTCTGTTGTTAGGGACTGCGGGCAGAAACGCAGCCGCCATACCGGCAGTGACAGCTGCTACGGACATAGCCCCCACCGCTACGCTGATGGCGGTCGGGGCTGTGGACTATCAGCCGGCGGCAGAGGAAAACACTGGGATGGTGGTGCTGAAAGTGGATGCAAACCGTGAAATGGTGAAATCGCGGTGCGCAATAATCCTGTCAAGCCATGAAATGAAGAAATCAAACCCCGCAACGAGATTGTTTGCGGTCGCCATGCAGAATGGCTCGTAGGCCGACCGGGCGGGCGGGATGGCGGGGATGAAAACGGCAAGCGCCCCTTCGCCGGCATAGGGCCTGGGCGAAGG
>OLSX01000168.1_pt1 | contig 63340 bp, 60 predicted proteins | sample 1673141 | NCBI WGS metagenome assembly OLSX01 (sample SAMEA3136759, study PRJEB25190) | human gut metagenome | biome: human gut; feature: human-associated habitat; material: faeces | place: Austria | collected 2013 | reverse complement strand
TTCACATCTGCTGTAACAACAATATAGATACCAGACTGATTTTCGAGCCATATTCCCATAATGTTACTTTTGAATTTTCCAAACTATTCTTTTAGAAAATCAAATGTATGATCAACAATCTCACAGTTCTCCAGTTTTTTCTTTTCCCGTTCGTAATCTCCCCCATGTGTTTCAACCCATGTTTTTAAAACAACTTCATATAAGATATAATTTTGATATTCTCCTCGGTAATATTATATTTCTCTAAATATTGATAAATAATTTCTCCATCATAATAATGTCCCCCTATACTATGTGGGCTTGTTGTTTCATCCCAATCAGAAATATGGATTGGCTCTAACGTAAGCTTTTTGTTTTGCGAATTATAAGACATATAAATAATAATAAGTGTTGTCCGGTCCGGATTATTACTTAATTCTACATTACTATGTATTTGAATATACCGTTCATCAGTTGGAAAAAATAATTCTATCTCAACTTCCGGTTTTAAATACTCTTTTTTATATGGAATACTTAACCCTCCAAAATTCTCATACTGTGGCAAGTCATCATAATCCACCCATTCCGTTTCCTCAATTTCCTGAAAAGGCTCCAGTACAGGGATTTGAGACAAAAAAGTAATCTGATCCAATACATTTATCCGAAAATAATAATACAAAAAAGCCATTACCATAAGAAGAAAACTTCCTACAGCTAGTCCAAATCCAATTTTCTTTTTCATAATATTTCTCTTTTCAATTTTCTAAAGTATAATTTGTGCAATTTCCAATTATTGTATATAGCTTGTATCTACACAATACATAAAGTCATGAAGTCATTCCAGACATATAATTTGGTTGCATAATTTCCAGCACATTTTCCTTCTAAATGGTCAGGACATAACTTGTCCAATATTTCTTGGATTCTTAGTTTTTAATACTTATTTTAAATAACAGAATCTAAAACTGCTATTATAAAATAAAAAGCGCAAAAAGACAACACCATAACTCCAATTGTTTTAAAACAATATAATGCTGGAGAAACCCCTTTCAAAACAAAGTATTTTTCCCTCTTTTTTACTAAAAAATCAATGAATATTAACAGTAAAGTTAATGTTGCTAAAATCCCGGAGAAAATAAAAGAACATTCTAAAAACAGAAATTTATTTTCCGATAATCCATTATATTCATGAAAGACCATTATTGTATATAATATAAATCCAGAGATAAACATAACCGCCAATAATCCACCACCTAATACTGCACCCCAAAAATTACATTTACCAGTAACCTTATTCCTCTTAATCATCATTTATCACCATGAACCTCCTTCTGCTTCTTTACCATATCACTCTCTAAATCATAATAATCATCAAAGCCACCGTTCTTATTAGATTCCTTTTCTTCCCCAATAGCCATATCTGCTCTAATTGCAGGTTCATACCAGTACTTTTTTCCAATAATAGGTGTATATTTCTTAGCATCAATAAGAGCATCACTATGAAATTTTACTTCCGCTGCAAAAGAATTGTATGTCAAATTACTTGTATAAGCTGCTAAAATAGCATATTTTTCTTCTTCAGTTAAATTATTGGGATCTTGAATATTGATACACTTATTTTCAGGATCATATATTGTTATTCCAGCTTTTATATTGATATTATTTAACTCATTAGTAACTCTTTCTGGAGCAACCGACATTTTATCAGGCAAAACAATTTTGTTACCTTCACACGTGCTGGCTATCTTATCAATATATTCATCCACTATTAAATAAGATGCTTTTGAATTAATATCACTAAAATATTCTTGTAATGTCTTATTATGCTTTTGCCCTGTGTCTGATACCACTTTACTAATTTCTGCCACAAATTCATCTGTATTATTGCAAGATACTTCTGTTAACTTATCAACATTAAATTCTATAAATGAAATCGTAACTCCGGGATCATCACCGTCTCCTTGATCTGAATCGTTTTCTTGTTCTCTCATTTTTAATAAGCTATATGTATAACTTCCATCACTCCCCTTTACCGCATACAAATACCAATCATCATAATACAAATTTACATCATCCCCAACAGATGAAATACTTGTATCTGTAATTCCCATTTTTAATAAAATATCTGAAACTGGAACAGTACACAAAACAAATCCATCATCCGTATATACAAAATCGTCCACATTTAGATACTTCTGTAAATCCACCGGCACCATATCATATTTTAGCTTTTCTTGCCATTTTTTCTCTAATTCGGTCCGCCAAAGAAGATTTAATGGATCTACTAAATATGTTCCTGTAATAATATTAAAATTACTATTTGTAATAGTGTTTATACCCATTTTTATATATATTTTATAACTATTTAATCCTTCATATAGTCCAGTACATGCCCAATTAAAACTTTTAATTTGCTCTAACTTTTTCTTTATCAATTCTAATGTTCTTTCCAAACATCCAAGATACGTTGAATATGAACCACATCGAAATGCTATATCATTTCTTACATAGTTAATTTGACATTCTATACTTTCCTTATAATGCTTTAGTTCATCTTCGTCAACATATCCAATTCCAGTTAAAAAATTACCAATATAAGTTTTATAAGCATTATTTTCCCCCCGGAAGGCTTCTATATAAGCAATAATACCATGCACTATGGGAATATGAATTTCACTATAATTAACTCTCAATTGATCATATGCAATTCCTCTTAACCGATACTTTGTCATATCAAAAAAAGTGATGGCTGCTACTGCATCCTTAGCATTCTCTAGTATGACATCTAAATTTGCATTCATTTCATCCAATTGTTTAATTACACTTCCTGTGTTCATTACTAATCCCATACTATCTTTCTCCCCTCTTAGTTCATCTCCCGATAAGTTATCAGTTTCATTTTCTGCAGATTTCCCGGTCTTGCCATATAACCAAAATCCACCTGTGCATTTCTTTCTCTCATTCCTATTGCATCAAAATAGTCTGATCCTTTGCATTACCTAATACCACCCCCGATTTGCTTTCAGACAACAATGCCGTCAAACGGCTCTTTCCTGCTCTTAGTTTCACATCTGCTGTAACAACAATATAGATACCATATCTATAAGAGTCCTCCAACTGATCCAGCGATTCTATCATTCCCAACTCAGTCATCCGGTCTGTCAGATCCTGAATAACATCAATAAGTACAAATACAGGACTGATTTTTGATCCATATTCCCGTAAAGTCACTTTTGAATCTTCCCGATGCCTTTCCTCAAATTCCTGTTTTCGATCCTGCAACAAGGAACATACAGATGTCATCTTTTCCTTTATCTGTTCAATATCCGCCGCATAAGAAACTGCTGAATCATTTTCAAACTGTTCCAAACCTCTGTTCTTTGCATCAAACACATATATCTTTTCATGATGATCCTTTATATGTCTGATCACATTTTTCAAAGTATTGGTTCTGCCCGTTCCATTTAATCCAATGATCAATCTGGGACCATCATTTACATTCAAATATTGTACCTGTAGATTTTCCACATCAATTCCCATCGGAATAAGTCTGGCATCTTTTTGATATGACCCATAAACGGATAAATTATCATAAAATAATACTTCCGGCAAAATAGGAATACCTACAGCTTTTCGCTCAGTAGATGCAGAAGTGATCATCTGAATAAGTTGTTTCACTTTGCTCATATATTCCAGTTCTGTTGCAAAAGCAACCGGTGTATATAATTGCATCATATTCACATTTGTACGCTTTACCAATGCCCTTCCTTTTACATTATCAGGCAATGACATCTGACTTCTTCCAATAAGGGAATTAATTTCAATTTCCTCATAGTTATATCCCGCAATTTTTTCCTTAAAATTAACCTTTGTTGCACTTTTCATAGCATTTTCTCTCGTCATGGTAACAACAAGATAAATTCCAAGTCCAACTCCATCCCTTGCCAGTTTTTGGAAAAAAGCCTCAGTTTCATCTCCCAGTTCTTTCACAATATCAAAATTATCCAGAATAATGACAATAGCATCCATTTTATCTGCCTGACTGGCATTATATACTCCAAAATTCTGTGCCATTGCCTTTGCAAGCTTTTGCTTTCTTAATTTCATTTCCTCCATAATTACTTTCTGGAATTTCCCGATTTTTTCTTCATCATCCAGTCCCATATAATCTGCAACATGGGGAAGATTTCGAAGAATAATCAATGCACTGTTTCCAAGATCGAGAATATAGAATCTTAAATTCTTAACGGAATTTTGCATAGCAAGGCTTACTACAATGTTGGTAAGCAATAGAGATTTTCCATAACCACTGGAAGCCATATAAACTAATCCGCCATTTTTTATAAAATCAAGTTTGTATTCTTCCTGCTCCTGTTCTTCCGGTATGTCCACCATACCAAGCCCAACACATAAATCCAATTCTTCAAAATCGGCACTATCACGTACAACCTGTGTATACGGAGAAACCAATTGAACCGGCAAAGAAGGCAGCCATGGCTTTTTTACTTCTATAGCATGTTCCTCATCGTACACCTGTCTCAGGTGCTTTACAATCGCATCCAACTGCGTTTCTTTTATTTGTATACTTCCTTCTCCACCACTGAGATCCTGATTGATCGCCTGTCCCTGTCCCAGATCATTTAACCAATATACTCTGTCATCTTCTTCCTCTGATTCTTCTTCCCCGCCATAAGTAGCGCCACTCCATGCTGATTGAAATAATTCATAAATCTCATTATTTCCCACCTGCAAATAAGCGCGTCCGGGAATAGTAATATTAGCTGCATCCGGTGTGTGCAGCATTTCTTTACTGTCTCCGGCATCCTGTACTTTTAAACACAGCTTAAATTTAGAATTTGTCCATATCTGATCATCTACTACACCGCTCGGCTTCTGAGTCGCCAAGATCAAGTGCACACCAAGACTTCGACCAATTCTTGCCGCAGAAACCAATTCACTCATAAAGTCCGGCTGTTCCTTTTTTAATTCGGCAAACTCATCACTGATAATAAACAAATGCGGCAGAGGTTCCTCTACTTTTCCCAATTTAAACAATTTATTATAGCCATTAATGTGATTAACATTATTCAGTCCAAATATACGCTGCCTTCTTGCAAGTTCACTTTTTATAGATGCCATTGCACGCATACTTTCAGATTTGTCCAAGTTGGTAATCGTTCCTAAAAGATGCGGAAGGTCAGCAAACAAGTTTGCCATACCGCCGCCTTTATAATCAATCAGCAGAAAGCCCACCTGATGGGGATGAAAATTAACTGCCAGAGATAAAATGTAAGACTGTACTATTTCTGATTTTCCGGAGCCTGTAGTTCCTGCAACAAGTCCATGAGGTCCATGTGCCTTTTCGTGCAGATTCAGCTCTACATAATCATCCTTTGCCCTTACCCCCAGAGGAACTGCCAGTGTTTTATGGGATTCATTTTTTTGCCAACGTCTTTTCACTTCAAGCTCATCCGGATGTTGGATATGGTACATATCAAAAAAGGTTATACTCTCCGGTATTTTATTGGAAACACCCTGTTCGTGGATCAATGCACTTAAATTTCTTGCCATTTTTTCCAGATCAACTTTATCTGTATGTTGTACATCAAAATTTCTATCCTTCTTTTCTCCCTCTTCCATTAAAAGCATTCCACTCTGAGAATCATTTAGCAAACACACTGTTTTAATATTCTCCGGGAGGTTTGCCTTCTGATCAGTCGTATAAATAATACTAAATCCAAGTATCAACTGATTACTTTGCAGATATTCCATGATCGCATGGTTCAAAATCAACTTAGGTTCATCTATGATAAACAAATAATATGGTGAGAATACTGTATCCTGTTTTTCTTCTTCCAGCTTTGTTTTTCTTTCCTTCAGTATTTGCTGAATACTTCCTAAAATCTGGTCCCTTGCCTGTTCTGAGCTGATTTTTCCAAATACATTGATAGCCTGAATCCTTAAATGCGGATACCAATTAACATACTCAAATTCCCGGTTATACTCTTTATTATGGATAAAAATAATCTGCAAATCACGATAACTGTGAAAAAATGTTATTTGTGCAAGAAGATATTTAATCTGCTCATGTACGTTTTTCTTAGAACCTACAATACCCAAATGCGCTCTTTTCAGATCGATTTGAACCGGAATATGTTCAATATTTCTAAAATCCTTAGGAATTGCCTTTGCATCTTCTGCCAACTCATCTTTATTTACATCCAGGTCTTTAATTTGAGCTGTTACCTCAACATTTGATTTGCCCTTGTAATATCCTAAATTTATATTCATAAAATCATCATCCAGCAGACTTCTTTCGTAAATTCGGCTGCTGTATCTATTAACCATGTGCTCTAATTCCGGCAGAGTTGGGTTTTGATAATCTAAAGCTACCATCTCTTCCTTACGAGCCTTTCTGATACGCTGCCTTGTCTCCAAAAGATATGTATCATACAACGCATTTCGCTCCTTGTTATCCTTTTTTATTTCCTTTGTTTCAGAAATAAATTTCTGTATAGAAAAAGCTGTTGTAATAATAGTCATGCCGATACTCATAAAAATATATGGTCCTCTTTTTAATAAGATTCCCATAACAACAGTAAACGCCAGCATGCATAGAGGCGGAACAATCATTTGTGCCAATCCGCCCTTTGACATTTCTTTTTTTTGAGAAGGACTTTGTATCTCGATTTTTTCTCTTTTGACTTTATAAATTACTCTTGGAGATCGTTTATAAAAAGGAAATCCTTCAAAATAATTTTCTTCCCTTTTACAAGGTAAAAGCGTTGTTTGAAAATGATCTTCGTCTCCTGAAACCTCAATATATGTACCAAAAAGAGTGATTGAAATTCCATTAAAGGAAATAGTATCTCCGTCCTCTATCAAAAAACTATTTTTTTCCATAAGACTATTATTGATATATACTGCATCTGCAGGAGTTCTTTTTAACATGATATTATTTTGATCTATATATATTTCTATAGGAAGATCAGTGATACAAATATCTATATTACGTTTATCGTTTTGGTTTCCAATCCAAATTTTTTCATTTCTTTCGTAACATTGCATGGATTTCTCTCCTCTAATTTACTGCTCTTCTGTATTATATTTCTCTCCTAATGACTTAATTTCATTATTCAATGTATCCAATCTTGCCTTTTTTTCTTCCCCATCTATATTGCTTTCATTCTCTAATATATCAATTTCTTTCATATATGCATAAATCAATAACTTGTCGTCTGACAGAGCCAATGCAAGATTTTCTGCCCGATTTACATCCAATCTCCCTAAACTGATCCAGTACTCCAACTCTTTTTCATTACTGTTAATAGAAAGCCTGGATGTAATATTATCGATTTCTTCTTGTTTAAAACTCTCCGTACTTGCATATGAAACTGCAAGTATATATTTTGTATGGATATCCATTTTTTCAATCTCAATTTTCTTTAAATTATCTATACAACCAACATAATCTCTCGTAATATACCTTTCGTTTGCCAATATCAATGCATTCTGTTCTGGAACTACAAAAACTCCATAATAAACAGAAATTCCTCCACAAGTAATTCCTATGATAAACATTATAATTGCAACAATTTTTCCAAAAAAATATCTGTTTTTAGAAACTTCCCTAATTCTTTTTTTCTTCATGTCAAGAAATTCAATTTTTTTATTCTTTAACCATTCAACTAATGCAGTAATGCTTTGAGATTCGATTAGCCCTTGCAAACTCTTATCTTTTGCCAAAATTTCCAGCCCACTATCCAAAACCTGACCGATTCTATATTTTTTACTTAAAACTCCACCTACAATGCATTTATATGTGTATAAAAACTCTGTTTCGTCCGGCTTACGTTCTCTGCCAAAAATATCCCTTGATTTGATATATGGCAGATAATTTTCATCATAAAATATGTTTCTTTCATCTAATACGACATAATATTGTTTATACACTTCATAGATTTTTGCAAGATTTATTAAAAACTGTAATTTTTGTTCATTTGGTTCTTGCTTTATATTATTAAGAGACTTCATGCCGTTGAAATCATATAAAAAAACTATCTCTTCTAAATTTTCTTCAAAAGTGCAAGGAATCATTCCCTGAACCTTTGCAGTTAATTTTAGGTAATCAAAAGTATCCTCTGCTGCCAATGATGATTTTTTTACAACTTCTTTTTCATACTGGTTATTTTCTACTCTGTGTTCCGCTTCCTTCACTTTAATCACTCCTTATCATATGGTAATTCATTATTTAGCAATAACGTATCTCCATTAAAAATCAATTCATGTTCATAATTTTCACTTAACGTTATCCTTCGTTTGCTTCTTTTAGATTTTATATAAATCCTCCCGTCTAGTCCCCGCATCATTTCAGGCAAATTCTCTCTTAAAACTCTGATTGTTGTTTCAATCTTTTGTTTATTGTCTACCTGTATATTAAATGTTTTATCTTTTACACAGTTTGTTATCGTGATAGTTATTTTCATTTTCTTTTTCTCCTTCGTTCAACAAACCATAAAACCAATCCGGCGATAGCTATCCCACCAAAAATATAAAAAACAGAAACATCAAAACCATTCTTATTATTCAAAACATAATCAGCCTTAATAATCGTTTCCGTTTCCGCATTCATTACCGTTTCAAATATCTGCTCTGTCTCGCTATTATCATTTACTTCCTGAAGCATTATATTTTCAAAAACATTTGCATTATTTTCCTGCTCCAACCGTGCAACATCTTGTTCTGCCTGTTCAAATTCTTCTGTAAACATATGAATCTGAAAACGATCACATAATGAGGAAGATTGCTTTCCTTTCCAATTCAAATCATCCGTTCTCAGATTCAATACTGCATCAGCATTTATGTCATTACTACTGACAGTATCGGTCTTTGATGATAAATTTCCCACGTTCTTCTCACCTTCTTTTTACTGTCACTTTAACTTCTGTTTCCTAATTTTCTAAACGACATTTCATTCTCTGAAGATTTTCTCTTATTTCTTCTTCCCTTTTGTATGTATCCCGCTTCTCAATTTCTAATAACTCTCTCTTGTCTTCCAACTCATTCTCAATATTTCTCTGACAGTCATAAAACTCATCTTCACATCTTTCCATATTTAGAATAAATTGCTCCTCTTCGCAATGCCTCGAAACTTCTTTAAACAAATAATTCATTTCTCTATGTATATTATCAAATAAATTCTGATCTGCATCCAGTTTTTGAATCTCTCTTGCAATACTCTCTCTCTTTTCTTCAATACTATTCATTTCTCTATGAAAATTAACATATAATTCATCTAACGATTCAAATTTATCCGTATCTTTTTCCATTTTTATCACCTGCATTATTTTTATATTTTTGCTGCCATTCCCTCATCAACAGACATAAGATTATCAGCTATTGTTTTAATTCTTTCCGCATCTCTCTCCGCTGCTGTAGAATAAGATTGAAGAATAGACGAAAGATCACTATAATAGTTGCAACATTTACTATTGATAGCATGATTCGTTTCCCCAGCAGACACAGGATCAATAGTTCCTAATTGCTTTGCAGAATCCTTTAGACTATTACTATGTTGAATCGCAATACTTGAATCACTAACTAAACTACTCATTATTTAACCTCCATCATTTTATCAATACTAAAATTGTATTTTTAAAGTGATGTGACCTGCCCAAATGCAGATCACATCACTCTGCCATGAGGACTACATCTGTCCTGCCATGTCGGAATCTGCCTGAGCAAAATTATCAGAAATTTTTTGCATTTGCTCTGACATATCCTCGATTAATTCCCTTACTTTCTGAAGAGTAGGTTTTGCTTCGCCAAACTGCTCAACATATTTATCGCAAGTTTCTGCTTCCCAGATATCAGGCAACTCGCTAATAACCTGTGACATAGTTGTGATACAATCTTCAAAAGTATCTCCCTGTGCACTTAATGTTTTTGCAGATGCAGCTAATGCTTCGTAATCAAGTCTTAACATCTTTTTCCCTCCTTTTCTTTCATCTTTATAACCACATAAGATTTATCTTATGAAAAGTTATCCGCCATATCTTTTTCCTGCACGCTTATTTTTTTAGAAAATACCCAAAACCAAAACAACAGGATCGTCACTACCGCCAAAATAATAATGACCACTAAAACATAATGCTGGTAATTGCTCTTTATATCCAAAATAGTCTGATCAACATAATTTTCTTTAAAGTCTATGGGAGATACAATAAAATCATATGCTTCCACTTTTCCCAGAGATCCTAATCTGGTATAAGTCAGCTTATTGGTAAAATCTTCCAGCAAATCTTTATTTTCGCTGGTTGTTTCCGATTTACTTTCTTTTAATAACGCAATGGTATGATTAACATTTTCCTTTGTGATTTCCTGAGCTTCCTGCAAATTTGTATCAAACGCTTCCTGGTTCGCTTCCGTAACCTCATAAATTTCCTGCATGAGTTCCCAATATTCTTCATCATGTTCTCCCTGTTGTGTTTCAACCTTTTCTATATTTTCCTTAAATATTCCCAGGCTTTTATCCAATCTTTCATTGTCGATATAGTCAAAGGGATCATAATCCAAAACAGCTTCATTATATAATTCCATTTCCTTTAACAGATTGCGATTCTCGTTCCGAATCAATTTCTGCATATCGGACTGCTGTGTCAGTAATTCCCCGATTATCTGATCGTCTATAATGCTGCAAACATCATTCATACTGACGCTGGTTGCGCTATCCACAGCGTCGGTAAACTCAGCGGAAAACTGTTGATCCTGCGTTAATATGGCAATATCGTTTTCACTGATGCTTCCTGCCGTTTCAAATAAATTTATTTTATAACCCTCTGGAGAAGCAACTCCCTCTAAACAATCTCTTAAATCAATAAAATTATATAAATTATTCTCACTGACTCCTAACCCGGCATAATAATTATTTACATTTACCATATACCTTTCCATATCGGCTATTATATTTTCCAGATATTCTGTCCGATAACTATTTTCACTCAGAGAAATGCTATTGCTTAGTGATTGTTGCAGAATCTCCAATTCTTTATTGACTGCCAGGACCCCCATTCTGTTTGCTTCGCTTCTTGCCAGCGCCTTAATATTCTCCGCATTCCCTTCCTGCGCCGCATTATATCTGGCAAAATTCTCACTCAAAGTCAGAATGCCCTCCTGGTATATTAAATTCCCATCCGCATCATACCCCGGATGATAGCTTTCAATAACACTTTGTAAATGATCAGACGCATTTAAAACAGTTGTACTCTGACTTTGCACATCCTGATAAGCCGTTTCCCCATTCAGGATATCTGATTTTAACCCCTCCTCTATCTCGTTACTTAAAAGGTTGTTCGCATCAAATAATTCCTGAAAATTTAAAACCTCTACCTCTCTTTCAACTTGTCTTAATTCCGGATACATAAAAGCTTCAATTAACTCTTCCGAATCGACCGCAAGCAATTGTTCTTCATCAGCCAGATCATTCTCCAAAATTGTCTTTGAGGAATCCTGAACATCATGAAAATCCCTTAGAATGGCGCTTACATATATGTAAGAAATATCATAATTGATGTCTTGACTAAACGATTCCAAATTTTTAATTGTTTTTTCCTTTGCGTCATCATTAAGATACGGATTGACAGCATACGTTAAGCTTGCTTTTTCCGGATCATAATTTACACTTTCGACTTTTTCTGAAAAATCAGCCGGAAGAATAATATATGCCGCAAATCTCCCCTCCAAAATTCCATTACGGGCGCTTTCCAGGGAAACCATATCAAAATCCACGCTATTGTATTTCAATAATTCATTGGAATAGTAAAACTTTTCGTCAGGCTCGTTATGCTTGAAAACCCCTTCATCTAAATTGACAACCGCGATCTTTTCCGTCCCTTCATTGGAAACACTCTGCATTTTCTGTTCCACGCTTGTTCCTGCATAAAAGCAGGAAAGCATAAGTATAATCATTATCATCGCTGCGGAAATATTTCTAAGAATTTTTATTCGCATTTTGTCAACTTATCTCCTTTTCATTTGTGCAGATCTTCCCTGCTTTTTATTATAATGGAAGTTTTTACCTATAAAAACAAAAAACGCATGAGTGTCGCAAATTAGACACCGAACGTCATTAAAAAAAACACAATAAACATTCGATACTTCTTTGCAACAACCATACGTTGTTTTTCGTCTTAATTTTATACAATTTGTTGCTTTATTTAAAGTTTAGAGTTCTCTGAAAATTCCTCATTTATCCTTTTCTTATAAACGCGTCCAAACTCCAAGGTTCCATAATTATCCTTTAATATAATTTCTCCTCTCCCCATATCAATTTTCCGTATATATTTTCTATTAACCAGAATATTACGGTTACATTGAAAAAAATTATATGCCAAAACCTGTTTCTTTACCTCTTTTACCGTTTTATAGTATAGGGTCATTGTTCCCTCTGTACTTACAATCTCAAGCTTCCTGTCCTGACTTTTTATATAAACGATATCATTGATATTCTGCTCAATTATAACATCACTATCCTTTATACGGATATACTCTTCCACCTCATACCGGTCAGACATCTCCAGAGCCTCTTTGATAATGCTTTTTGCCTCGACCTGATCAAACGGCTTTTCCAAATAATGATAGCAATGTAATTGATCATACGCGTATATTTTTGAGTCATAAACAGAAGTAATAAATATAACCGGCGAAAATTTGTATTGACTCATTGCTCTGATATGGCGTACAAAATTCAAACCGGATACATCGTTGTCCTGACTGGTGTCCAGGATAATGTCTACCAAAAAAACATCGATGGTTTCTTCTAATACCAAGTCGCACGCATCCTGATAGTCTTTACAACAATATACCTCCAGCGTGCTGTCAATTTCTTTTAAAATGCTATATAATTCTTCAGCTACACATTTATTGTCTTCCACAATAAGCGCTTTTCTCTTTTTGTCTTTCATTTTGCTACCCCGGTAAAAAATTTCCCCTTAATCCCTTTTCATCAGTATATTAAATACTAGTCCGTTCCCGGCAATCCTAATTTCATCAAGTCCATCCGTATTCCCTCTATACTATTTGTTTCACTTCCAGTATAGAGGTTTTCAGTTTTAAGATACAGAAACCAATGGTTTTTATCAAAACTATTTGTCTAATATGTTCAGATTTTTATGAAAAGCAAAAAGAAGCCACCACCACGGCAGCTTCTTTACGCATTTTATGATTTTCCTTATGGTTTCCCATAATAAAACGAATCTTTTCTTTCATATCCGATCTGCTTATAATTGATAATCTGTTCGGTACTGCCGATAAATAAAACGCCTTTATGCGCCAGAGACTGATAAAACTTAGCGAAAATCTCATCCTTCGCCTCTTCGGTAAAATAGATCAGCACATTTCTGCAAATGATGAAATGACAATCCGTCGGATAAGCGTCTTTCAATAAATTGTGCTTCTGAAATTTGACCCTTTCCTTAATCTCATCGGCAATCCGGTAGGAAGGACCTACCTGCGTAAAATATTTCCTTTTTAAATCCGCAGGCACCGAAGCGATACTCTTTTCATTGTACAGACCGGCTTGCGCCTTCTCCAATACCTGATTGTCAATATCCGTCGCATAAATCGTTATCTGGTTAAGCGGCAGGTGTTTTGACAATGCCATAACAAGAGAATACGGCTCATCTCCGGTAGAGCACGCCGCGCTCCAGATCTTCAGCCTCGGACCGAAGTCCCGAAGCAGCTGCGGGATCACTTCCCGGTCCATATATGCCCATTGCTCCGGATTGCGGTAAAACTCCGAAACATTGATCGTCAGATAATTGACAAATTCATTGAATTTTTCTTTATTCGTACGAAGTAAATCTACATAGCGGGCATATCCGTCAATGCCGTTTTTGGCAATCAACGTATCGATCCGGCGTTTCATCTGCTTTTCTTTGTAGCAGCTTAAATCAATCGTCGTCAGTTGATATACCGCCTTCTTAAACTGTTCATAATCAAACAGAGCCATTTTTACTCAGCGCTTTCTTCGTTTTCTTCAGCGATTACTTTCTCAATATCAACGGATACAACATCCGCATCTTCGTCTTCGGCAGCGGGTTCGGGAGCAAGCAGAGCTTTCATGCTTAAGCTGATCTTTTTCTCCGCTTCGTTGAAATCAACGATCTTAGCCGTTACTTCTTCTCCCACCTTCAAAACATCGGAAGGTTTCTCAATATGGTCCTTGGAAATCTGGGATACATGCAGCAATGCGTCCACGCCTACTTCCAATTCCACAAATGCGCCAAAGTCAGTCATTCTCGCAACTTTGCCCGTTACTACGTTTCCGACGGCATATTTGCTTGCCGCATCCTTCCAGGGGTTGGAATCCTCAAACTTTAAGCTCAGGGCAATCTTCGTGCCGTCGATATCTTTGATCAGAACCTTTACCTGATCGCCGACCTTAAATACCTTCTTGGGGTTTTCAACTCTGCCCCATGACATTTCGGAAATATGGAGCAGTCCGTCAGCGCCGCCCAAATCGATAAACGCGCCGAAGTCCGTCACATTCTTAACGGTTCCCTCCACAACGTCGCCGATATGGATTTTTTCAAACAATTCTCTCTGCTGTTCCGCTTTTCTTGCAACCAAAAGCTGTTTGCGGTCGCCGATATATCTTCTTCTCTTCGGATTGTATTCGCTGATCACAAATTCAATTTCCTGATCCGCGTATTTGGATAAATCCTTCTCATAGACATTGGAAACAAGGCTTGCGGGAATAAATACCCTGACCTCGTCCACAACTACGCTTAAACCGCCGTCCAGCACCTGGGCAACCTTCGCGGTCAGCACTTCCTTATTTTCAAAAGCTTCCTGAATCCTCTTGTTGCCTTTTTCCAACGCAAGCCTCTTATAAGAAAGAAGAACTTGTCCCTCTCCGTCGTTGACTTTAATAACCTTTACTTCCATCTTGTCGCCGACGTTTAACACGGTAGTCAGATCTACGTTCGCTTCGTTTGTGTATTCGTTTCTGGTAAGAATACCATCAGATTTATATCCAATGTTCAAAACCGCCTCATCCGGTTTTACCGCGATGACGGTTCCTTCTACGACTTCTCCATTTCTGATTGTTTTTAATGATTCTTCCAACATTTGTTCAAAAGTTAATTCTGACATAATTTTGAACCTCCTCAATAATATTATTTGGGGTTGACGCCCCCGCGGTAATTCCCACCAGTCGAGCCGAATCGGATAATTCCATATTCAAATCATCCAGTGTCTGTATAAAAAAAGTGTTCTCACATTTCTCGCTGCAGATTTCAAACAGTTTCCGCGAATTGGAGCTGTGAGTACCGCCTATCACTATCATGGCATCGACCTTAGCTGCAATCTGTGCAGCTTCCGTCTGTCTTTCCTCGGTAGCATTACAAATCGTATTTACAACATTTATATCATAACCTTTTTTAGAAATAATTTCAACTAATTCTTGAAATTTATTGTAGTTAAATGTCGTCTGGGAAACAACGCATACCTTCTCTTTTGGCGGCAGCAAAAGATTTTGCGCCTGCTGCGCCGATTCCACTACAATCGCGGGATTTTTGCACCATCCCTTAATACCTTCCACCTCCGGATGGGAATCGTTTCCTATTATAATGATCTGTTTTCCCTCGTTGCTCTCTTTCTCCACAATCCGGTGAATTTTTTTGACAAAAGGACAGGTCGCATCGATACATTCCAGTTCCTGTTTTTGCAGAATATCATAAATTTCCTTCGGCACGCCGTGAGATCTTATGACGACGCTGCCGTCCCTGATCTCCTTCAGGGCTTCCACGTCCTCTATGACCGTTACGCCCCTGCGCTCCAGATCGGCAACGACGGATTCGTTATGAATAATCGGTCCGAAGGTATATATCTTTTTCCCTTTTTCTATCTGTTCATACACTTGTTCCACAGCACGCTTTACGCCGAAGCAAAAGCCCGCCGTTTTTGCCAGCCTGATTTCCATTCCCGACTCCTTTATGATATTTCTTTCCGGCATGTCCCATGCTTATTCTTTCATGGCAATGATTTTTTCCACCACTTCTTCGACGGACAGATCCGAAGAATCCACAAGCACCGCGTCCGCTGCCTGCTTTAGCGGCGAAAGTTCCCGGTTCATATCCCGCTCGTCGCGTTCCATAATATCCTTTTCGATCTGATCAAGATCACAGGAAACGCCTTTTGCCGTCAGCTCGTCGTATCTGCGCTTCGCGCGCACTTTGGGGCTCGCGGTCAGATACACCTTGACATCCGCATCGGGCAGCACGCAGGTGCCGATATCCCTGCCGTCCATTACCACGTCCGCCGTCTTTGCAAGCTTTTGCTGTAAGGAAACCAGTTTTTTCCGCACATCGCCGCTGACGGAGCTTGCCGACGCCATATTGCCCACTTCTTCAGTCCTGATCAGTCCGTTGACATTCTCGCCGTTTAACAGCACGACCTGTTCCCCGTCGAGATATTGAATGGTAATATCCGCATCCTTGCAGGCGCGGCTGATCGCCGCGCTGTCCTTCGGATCAATCCCTTTTCTGAGAATATGCAGCGCCATGGCGCGGTACATGGCTCCCGTATCCACATAGATAAATCCCAACTGCTTTGCGATTTTTTTGGCAATGGTACTTTTCCCTGCTCCCGCAGGTCCGTCTATTGCAATGTTGTAACTCATGATTTTCCTCTTTTCTTTCTTGATTGCTATTTCCCGGTTTCCTCATCCGAAAGGCGTCCGTTATTTTCCGCCCTCCGGTTCCTATCGGTCAGCCCGCCGACTCTCCCGCCAGATGCCCCGTGGACCAAGCGATCTGCAGATTATAGCCGCCTGTCAGGGCGTCCACATCGATCAGTTCGCCTGCAAAATAAAGCCCCGCAATGATTTTTGATTCCATGGTAGAGGGGTTGATATCCCGAACGCTGACACCGCCTTTTGTCACAATCGCCTCATTAAAATCGGCGGTTCCGGTAATCGTCATCGGCAGTCCCTTGATCACTTCCGCAAATGCGTTCCGTTCTCCTTTTCCGATTTCACCCGCTTTTTTCTCGGGATCAATGCCCGAAAGCTCCAGCATGACCGGAATCAGTCTTGCAGGAAACAATCCGCCAAGGGCATTTTTAAACTGCTTTTGACGGTTTTGCTCAAACTCGCGGATCAGGCGCTTTTGCAACTGCTCCATGGTCAGCGCCGGCTTTAAGTCAAGCAGGAGGCGCAGTTCGTTATCCGATGCTAACTTATTGATATAACTGCTGGCGCTTAGTATCAAAGGTCCGCTGACGCCGTAATGGGTAAAAAGCATTTCCCCGAAGCCTTCATATAAGACTTTTCTGCCGTTCTTAACCGTAACCGTCACATTTTTTAAGGCTAATCCCATCAAATCCCTGCACCAGGGTTCCCTGATTCGCAAAGGCACCAGCGCCGGATAACAGGTCGTTATCCTGTGTCCGGTTTCTTCCGCCATCCTGTGCCCGTCTCCGGTTGAACCTGTAGACGGATAGGAAACGCCTCCGGTAGCAAGAATGACCGAATCAGCGGCATAGGTTTCGCCTCTCTCGTCGCGGACGCCTGCGATACGGCTTTCCTCCACAATCAGTTTATCAGCCTTTGTATGAAGGCGGATTTCCACGCCCGACCGATGCAGCTTTTTTTCCAGCGTTTTGATGACATCGGACGAATGATCGGAAAAAGGGAATACTCTGTTGCCCCGCTCTGTTTTTAACCGCAGTCCGCTTTCTTCAAAAAAGGTCATACACGCCCGATTATCAAAGCCGTACAGCGCGCTGTACAAAAATTTGGGATTAGTCACGATATTTTCAAAAATCTGTTCCATATCGGAAGCATTGGTCAGATTGCAGCGCCCCTTACCCGTTATAAAAATCTTTTTGCCCAGCTTTTCGTTTTGTTCCAAAAGCGTCACTTTATGACCGCGTTCCGCCGCCGCCACGGCGGCAATCATACCTGCCGCGCCGCCGCCCACAACAACTACTCTACTCATATTCTTCCCTCGTCAGGGGATTATGCAAAACAGGCTCTTCATCGATAAAGTTGATTTCATCATTCAGGTAAACCTGATAATTGCCCCACACCTTTTCCAATTCCTTTAAATTTTCCGTTACCTGCTCCGGTCTCCTTAAACAAAGGGCGACCACCAGGGCGTTGATCAGACTCAAAGGCGCCACAAGGGAATCCACAATGGAAACCATATCGCTTCTTGCACACAGGTTGCAGGAAGAGTACAAATTCATCGGCGAATGTACCGAATCCGTAATGGCGATGACCTTGGCGTTTCTGTCGTTGGCAAATTCCATTGCCTTTAAGGTTCTCATGGAATATCTGGGAAAGCTGATACCGATGACCACATCGTTTTCATCCACCCGGATCATCTGTTCAAACAGCTCTGTCACGGACGTGGTCCTGATCAAAATCACGTCCCCCCTGATCATAGTCAGATAAAAGCTCAAAAAATCCGCAAGGGGTTCGCAGCTACGCAGTCCCACCACATAGACATGCTTTGCTTCCAAAATGATATCCACAGCGGCTTCAAATGCAGCCACATCCACATTCTGCAACGTATCCGCTATTTTTTCGATATCCGAATTTAACACGCTTGTCAGGATTTCGGACTGCGTGCTCTTGCCGTATTTCATGCCGACCTTTGCCACGCTGTTCCACTGATTTTTGACCCATGCTTCCAAAGCATGCTGAAACTCCGGATAGCCTTCAAAGCCCAGTCCCGAAGCAAAACGCACGACCGTAGATTCACTGATCTGCACTTCTTTTCCCAACTGAGCCGCCGTCATAAATACAGCCTGATCGTAATGATCCATAATATAGGTTGCAATTTTTTTGTGGCTTTTACTCATCTTTTCATAGCGCTCTTTGATAATCGCTATGATATCTGTGTTTTCCGCCGTCGATTCCGTTGTATTTTCCGTTCTGTTTGTCCCTTCTGCCATATTGTTTCCTCTTACGATTGCATTTATTTTACAAACGACGCATAAGACGCTTCCAGCAGTCCCTTCGTCTCCTGCATGGAGAGATCATAGTCGCCGGTCATCATCATACATGCGGCGCCATGAATAAAAATCCACATTTTCATAAAAATGCCGCCGGGGTCTTTCGCGCCCTGTTCCTTTGCCTTGGCAATTTCCTTGTGCAACGCATTGGTCTTTCCGTTTAAGATACCGAATAAGGAAGCGCCGCACCTCTTTTTTTCCATAAATAATATGCGGAATAGCTGCGGCTCTTTTGCCGCAAACTCAATATATGCCATGCCCAGATTTGCAAAAGGTGTCTTGCTCTCCGCCGGATACTTCCCGTAAAAATCCGAAAAATAAGCGACAGCATTTTGATAAACCTCGTCGTACAATTCTTCCATATTGCTGTATACACGGAAAATCGGCTGCGTGGAGCATCCCGCCCTGGTCGCAAGCTTTCTTGCCGTCACTTCCGCAAGCCCTTCTTCTCTCGCCATTTCAAAAGCGCTCTTAATTAACATTTCTTTCGTAATACTGATTTTTCTCGCCATAGCTGTAACCCCTTTTCTTCCTCATCGGTAGAGTTCCCGAGCAAACAAATGATAACATATGTTATGTTAGTATAAAACAATGGATTTGTCAAGAGGCGGCGCAAAAGACAGCCGCTGCAATTTTTACAGCAATTCTCTATTCTTTTGTAGTTTGCTTATTTTCATTTCTCTTCTACGTACTCCATAAAGCACTTATAAATATCCGGATATTCTTTTTTCATCCGGACCGGGGTCATATTTTTATCCACAAAACAATGGGAGCTTTCTCCCACGGCATGAAGCTTACCGGTTTCGGGATCAGTCACCTCGTAGCTCACATAAAACTTCACGCCGGTGAATCGGGTAATCCGAAGTTTTATCTGAAACCGCTGACCGAAACGCATGGCATATTTGTATTCGCAGGAAGCCGATAACACGGGTATCAAAATTCCCGATTCCTCCATCCTGCCATAGGGAAGTCCGATTTGACTAAGGAAGTCAATCCGCGCCTCCTCAAACCACCTGATATAATTGGAATGATGCACAATCGCCATCTGATCCGTCTCATAATAAGCTATGCTCCGCGAATAAGGAACAATCTCTTTTCTCATTCTTTCACTCTCCCTGATTTTTTATAATTCGCATTTCGTGACCGGTATCCGTTTTGCCGGTGCGCCGGTGCGAAAGACGCCTCTCCTTAACATATACAAAAAAGCCCATGCAATCGCCTTCTGGCAATCGCATGGACTCTTATCCTTTATCTTAGACCGGATATGCTCCGTTCTTGGTATCCGCCTGGGTCAGGTCGACTTTTTCTTCCTGTGCCTTACGGTATTTGAAGAAATCAACCGCTACCTGAGGGAACAGCGCGTAGGACAATACATCCTCATCGCTCTTAGCCCACTCTTTGCATTCTTCTTTGAGCTTATCCCATTCGGGCTCTAACAGATCGGCAGGACGGCAGGTAATCACTTCCGCATCCCCGATAACCTTTTTCTGTACTTCGGGATTGAACGGTTTTACGGTTGCGCCGTATTTACCGCTTAACAGGTCTTTGGTCTGACCGGTAGCCATCTTATAAGGCTCGCCCATCAGGACGTTCATAACAGCCTGTGTGCCGACGATCTGGGAAGAAGGCGTTACAAGCGGAGGCTCACCGAAGTCTTTACGTACCTTCGGGATCTCTTTTAACACTTCATCGTATTTATCTTCCGCATTCTGCTCTTTCAACTGGCTGACCATGTTGGAAAGCATACCGCCGGGTACCTGATATAACAAAGTCTTGATATTTACGCCCATTACCTTCGGATTCAACAGACCGGATTTTAAGCACTCTTCTCTGTACGGAGCAAAGTAGTCGGCGATTTCCGCCAACAGATCCTGATCCAGACCCGTATCGTATTCGGTTCCTCTGAAGGTCTCAACCATAACTTCCGTTGCAGGCTGGGAAGTACCCAGCGCGAAAGGACTCATCGCCGTATCGATTACGTCAACGCCGGCTTCTACCGCCTTTAAGTAAGTCATACTTGCCACACCGGAGGTATAGTGCGTATGTAACTGGATCGGCAGGTCGGTAGCGCTCTTTAACGCGGATACTAATTTGGTCGCTTCATAAGGAACCAACAGACCCGCCATATCCTTAATACAAATGGAATCAGCGCCCATATCCTCAATTCTCTTTGCAATATCCATCCAGTACTGCTCTGTGTAAGCGTCGCCTAATGTATAGGATAATGCGATCTGAGCGTGTCCGCCCTCTTTCTTACAAGCCTTTACCGCAGTCTCAAGATTGCGGAGATCGTTTAAACAGTCGAAGATACGAATGATATCAATACCGTTTGCGATGGATTTCTGAACAAAATGTTCTACAACATCGTCCGCATAATGACGGTATCCCAATACGTTCTGACCTCTTAATAACATCTGTAACTTCGTGTTTTTAAATCCGTCTCTTAACTTTCTGAGTCTTTCCCACGGATCTTCTTTCAGGAAACGAAGAGATGCGTCGAATGTCGCGCCGCCCCAGCATTCTACTGAATGATAGCCGACTTTATCCATTTTATCAACAATGGGAAGCATCAATTCGGTAGGCATTCTGGTCGCAATCAGCGACTGATGAGCATCACGTAAAATTGTTTCTGTAATTTTAACAGGTTTTGCCATTACTTTTTTCCTCCATATTTTTTATTTTACCACAATATCCAAAAACAATATTCAAAACTTAGAATACTCCGAAAATAGCCATGAATGTTCCGGCTGCAACCGCAGTACCGATAACGCCGGCTACGTTAGGTCCCATAGCGTGCATCAGCAGGAAGTTGGTAGGATCGGATTCCGCTCCGACCTTCTGAGATACACGAGCCGCCATAGGAACCGCGGATACGCCTGCGGAACCGATCAGCGGGTTTACCTGACCGTGCGTCATCTTACACATCAGCTTGCCGAACAATACGCCTGCCGCAGTACCGAAAGCAAATGCGATCAGACCTAAAGCAACGATCTTTAAGGTATCTGCATTTAAGAACGCTTCCGCGCTTGTGGTTGCGCCTACGGATGTACCAAGCAAAATAACGACGATATACATCAATGCGTTGGATGCGGTCTCTGTCAGCTGTCTTACAACGCCGGACTCTCTGAATAAGTTACCTAACATCAGCATACCAACCAACGGAGCGGTTGTAGGAAGGATCAGGCTTACTACGATCGTAACAATGATCGGGAAGAGGATCTTCTCCAACTTGCTGACAGGACGAAGCTGTCCCATTTTAATCTTTCTTTCTTTTTCGGTTGTAAACAGTTTCATAATCGGCGGCTGGATAATCGGTACCAGTGACATATAGGAATATGCCGCCACGGCAATCGGCCCGAGCAACGCCGTCTGTCCCAGCTTACTTGCTAAGAAGATGGAAGTAGGACCGTCAGCTCCACCGATGATGGAGATTGCCGCTGCCGCTTTATCATTAAAGCCCAGCGCAATCGCTCCGAAATAAGCTGCAAAAATACCGAACTGAGCGGAAGCGCCCAATAAGAAGCTCTTTGGATTGGCTATCAGCGGACCGAAGTCCGTCATGGCGCCTACCCCCATAAAGATCAGGGACGGCAGGATTGCCCATTCATCCAATAAGTAGAAATAATACAGTAAGCCGCCGGCTTTCCCGTCTTCAATGGGAGCCATAATATCCGGATAGATATTAACCAACAGCATACCGAACGCTATCGGCACCAAAAGCAACGGTTCGAAGCCTTTTCCGATAGCAAGATAAAGGAATACACAAGCAACAATAATCATCAGATAATTTCCCCATGTCAGGTTAAAAAACGCAGTCTGATGAAGCAAGTTGTTCAATGTAGTTGAAATATATTCCATTTCGTTAACCTCCTGTTTTATTTACAAACGCAAACGGTTTGTATTAGTTCAATGTAGCAAGTACTGCACCTGCTTCAACAGGATCTCCGACATTTACATCGATGCTTGCAACCGTTCCGTCTTCAGGCGCTACCTGAGGGATTTCCATTTTCATAGCTTCCAGAATCAGCACGGTGTCGCCTCTTTTTACTGCCTGACCTACGCTTGCTTCAATCTTAAATACCTTTCCTGCCGCGCCGGCTTCAATCTTGATGCTGCCTGCGCCGCCTGCTGCCGGTGCCGCTGCTGCGGGAGCCGCTTTCGGCGCCGCCTTGGGAGCTGCCTTAGGCGCTGCTGCAGGAGCGCCTGTGGACGCGCCTTCTTCTACTACTACGTCATATACGTTTCCATTTACGGTAATGGTATAATTTTTCATCTTACATATCCTCCTATATTAGGCTCTCTGCCACTTGTTTGTATTCGCTCTCTTAATGCTTCTTACGACAAAGCCGTCTGTGCCTGCCGCGCCTTCGCTTGCTGCAATCGCCGCCGCAATGACGGCTACCAGCTCCGCATCATCGGAAAGCTCCTCTTTTTCAATAATCTGTGCAATCGTATTATCGACCGCATCTTCCGTGTTTACTTTTTTCTTAGCTTTTTTATCGGCAACTGCCTTTTCTATCTTTGGAATAACGCCGAACGCCATAATGATGAACATGATTAAGATCAGCACAATAAATACGGTACCCATGCCGAGCAATGTATTTAACGCCGCTTTTTCCATCTTCTCGCCCATCGTGTAATGGGGGCTGATCATCATATCGGGGAATAATAAGGTATCCTCGGTGTAATACATTTCAACATCAGCGTTGCGGTTGCTGCCTTCGATCTCAAAGGAAAGGGTGTATTCCGTTTCCGTTCCTTCGATATCCATGGAATCCGCTACGATTCCTTCATAAGAGCCGATTTCCTCCGCGGAGCTTTCCCAGAGGTCGCAAGCCGTTATGAATTCGTCTCCGATGCCGTCTGCATACTGGAGATCAAACATTTCCGCAGCCTCTTCTACCTGATCCTGATCCGTTGCATCCTCCATAATCTGAAATACAGAGTCGGTTCTGGCTTCCATTTCTTCCGTTACAGCCGGGGCATTCTCTTCCTCAGCCGTATCGCCGCATGCCGTCATTCCGAATACACAGCCTGTAAGAGCTAAGACTAACAAGAATTTTTTCATATCTTATAACATCCTTTCTTATACAGTTCCATGTTTTTTAGCAGGACGGTCATCTCTTTTTGTGAAAAGCATTTCAAAAGCGCCGATCACATATTTTCTTGTGTCTGCCGCTTCTACGATCTGATCAACATAACCTCTCTTAGCCGCACCTGCAGCGCTTGTCTGAACCTCGGCATATTCTTTTGCCTTCTCGGCAATCACATCGGAACCCTGTCCGTCATACATGATCTGAGCCGCCGTCTTTGCATCCATCGCGCCGATCTGAGCCGTAGGCCAAGCCATTGTGATGTCCGCACCGATCGCTTTGGAATTCATCGCCACGTAAGCGCTGCCCATTGCCTGTCCGATTACAACGTTTACTTTCGGTACTGTTGCGTTTGCAAACGCATATGTAAGTCTGGCAACTGCCTTTGCGATCTTTTTCTCGGAGCAGACGGTCGCTTCAAAGCCCTTTACGTTTGTCAGGGATAACACAGGGATATTGAACGCGTCGCAGAAAGTAATAAAGCCAGCGGCTTTTTCACAGCCCTTTGCCGTTAAAACAGCGTCGAATTTTTCCGCAGCCTTTCCTTCTTCGTCGCATACCTCGGTCCGGTTCGCAACCGCGCCTACCGTCATGCCGTTTAATTTGATAAAACCTGTAACCATGTCTTTTGCATAATCAGCCTTTGTCTCAAAGAACAGATTGTCATCTGCGATTACGCTCAATGCAATAGAGGTATCTCCCACGCAGTTAGCAAGCTCTGCGGATGCACGGTTCAAATCGTCTGTGCACTCAACATAAGAAGCGTCGTCCTCGTTGTTGCCGGGAAGCATGGATACCAGAGTTCTGATCTGTGTCAGGATCTCTGCCTCGTCTGCAACCACATCCACAATGCCCGCTTCCGCACTCTGGAACGCCGCTGCCGCCGTATCGCATTTTTCCGTATAATTTCCGTCCAGCGCGTTAGGAGAATTTACAAACAGTTTCGCCTTCGTCCCTTCCATAAATGTAAAGTCGGTCAGGGTAGGGAACATTGCAAGTCCGCCGCCGCATGCGCCAAAAATTGCAGTAATCTGCGGAATCACGCCGGAAGCCAGCGTCTGTTTCATGTAGATTTCGCCGAACGCATTAAGCGCATCCGTCGCTTCCTGCAGTCTAAGTCCGGCAGAATCGATCAACCCGATTACAGGCGCGCCCATTTTCAATGCCAGATCATAGAGGTTGGCAATTTTTTTTGCGTGCATTTCGCCTACGGTTCCGTTCAGTACGGATGCGTCCTGGCTGTAAACATACACAAGATTGCCGTCAATTACTCCGTAGCCGGTTATAACACCATCTGAAGGAGTTTCAGTTTGTTTCAGGTTAAAATCAGTCGCTCTTGCCGTAACCTGAGCACCGATTTCAACGAAACTGTTGTCGTCGAGTAAAGCTGCAATTCTTTGACTCGCTTGTGAAGAATTACTCATTTTTCAGACCTCCATTTTATATTAATTAAAAAAATAACGATTTTTGCGGATGGGCAGAGTAAACCCATTACCGCATCGTTAGAAGTATAACATAGAATTCAAAGTCAGGCTAGATGAAATTTGCATTTTTTACGGTTATTTAGCGGATTTTTCTCTTGGATTTTTACTTCGCTCCATACAGAAACAGACTTAACAAACGCTTCAGACAATAGGGATACGTATACTTCTCCGTATTTCCCGCAGTTTCAATGGGAATCACGGAATAGGGCTCTCCGTTTACATAGGCCTTTTCATATCCCACAATCTCTCCTTCCTCCACAGGCGCCTCGATTTCATCCTGCATCTCGATCTTTACATCCACCGTATCCCAGTCCGCCAAAAGCAGGTTGATATCCTGCCACTCCATCGTAAGGGACACCCGGTCCTTTACGCCCTCCGAAACCGCAATCCACTGGGGAATTTCCTTTTTCTCAACGGACCGGCGGCTGTAATCCTCCGTTCCCATTTCCATCAGCGCGCACGTGTCGGACCATTTATAGCTTTTATGCGGCGGCCATCCGCTGGCAAGCACCACGGATACCAGCGTGCGGTCTTCCTTCCTGACCGCTCCCACAAAACAATACCCCGCCTGATTGGTAAAGCCCGTTTTGATCCCGATGGCGCCGTCCATCATATTTAAAAACTGATCCTTATTGCTCACCTGAAAGCTCCGCCCGCTCTGCTGTTCGGAAAACTGATAGCTTTTCGTCCCCACCAGCGCCACGAACAGATCGTTTCCCACCGCGTAGGATGCAATCTTTGCAAGATCATAGGCGGTTGTGGAATGTATTTTGTCTCCTTTTGCGGCGTCCAGTCCGTTCGGCGTAATAAAATAAGTATCCTCGCAGCCCAAATCCCTCGCCTTCTGGTTCATCATTTCAGCAAAGCCCTCGACGCTTCCCCCGATATGCTCCGCAATCGCCACGGCGGAATCGTTATGGGATTCTAACATCAGAGAAAACAAAAGATCCTTTAATTTGTAGGTTTCCCCCTCCCTCATGCCCAGATGCACCTTGGGCATGGACGCCGCGCGGGGGGAAACCGTCACGGTATCCTCCAGATTGCCGTATTCCAGGGCAAGGATCGCCGTCATAATCTTGGTCGTGGACGCCATCGGCAGCACCTCGTAGCCGTTTTTTTCATACAGGACCCGGTTGTTGGAAGCGTCCATTAAAAGCGCCGCCTTTGCATACAGCCTCAGCTCCTCCTGTTGCGGCGCCTCCGCCTCCTCCGCGGTCTGCTCCTTTGCCCGCACCGCCGCAGCGCTGACAAATGCAGTATTTCTTTCCGACAGTGCCGTCACAATTGAAAAAATCAAAAAAAAGCACAGAAAAAAGATGCTCTTTCTTCCTGTGCTTTTCCGTCGTCTGTTTTGCATATGCTTTTCCCCGCATCGCTTTTTAACAGTATATTCGCGCGGGTTCTTAAATATCCAGTTTAAGTTGTACCTCTTTTTCCGCCTGTTCCCGGAACTCTTCGAGCCGGTCCGTATTCATCTTTGGCAGCTCCTCCAAACTGGTAACGCCAAAGCTTCTTAAAAACTGTTCCGTCGTCCCGAACAGCAGGGGTCTTCCCGGCGCGTCCAGACGCCCGACCTCCATGATCAGATCAAAGTCCAACAGCCTGTTCACCGCATGATCGCAGCTTACGCCGCGGATTTTTTCGATTTCTATTTTCGTTACCGGCTGCTTATAAGCGATAATGGATAACGTCTCTAACAGGGAGTCCGTCAGCGTATATTTTCTCGGCGAAGCGGCGATTTTAATCAGCCATTCATACATGTCCGGCTTGGTGCACATCTGATAAGCTCCGTCTAACTCCATCAGGGTAACGCCTCCTGCCTCATCCTGATCATACTCCGTCTTCATTTCCTCCAAAAGCGCTTTTACCTCTTTTGCAGGCGCCTCCAGGACCTGGGAAAGCCTGGCAATATCCACGGACTCTCCCATGGTAAACAAAACGGCTTCCAGGACAGCCTTCATTTTTTCTTTTTCCAACTATGCCGCCTCCTTTGAGGTAATATAAATATCTCCGAACGCGGTCTCCTGTTCGATCAGGATTTTTCCCACCTTCATCAGCTCCAGAATGACCATAAAGGTTACGATCACTTCCATTTTGGAGTGCTGTTTTTCCAAAAGATTGCGGAAGCTGCACCGCTTCTTTGTATAAATATAGTCCTCCACATAGACAAACTTGGCGTCCATATCCACTTCGTCTTTTTCAATCTTGCCGAAATTGGCGCGGATCGGATCGATCTTGTCCTCCCGGCGCTTCATGACGGAATCAAAAATTTCCCTGAGCCCCGCGAGATTGACTCCTCCGATCAATTGCTCGTAATCCACAGGAGGCGTATATTCCGTGACCTCCTTGGGCATCGTTTTTTGTTTAAACCAGATCTTGTCCGCATCTAACTGCCTGTCCTTCAATTCATAGGACATATACTTGTACATTTTATATTCCAGAAGTTTTTCCACAAGCTCCGCCCTGGGATCTTCCTCTTCTCCGTCCTCATTGACTTCCTTTGGCAGAAGCATTCTGCACTTAATGTCAATCAGAGTCGCCGCCATAACCAGAAATTCGCTCATGACGTTCATATCTTCCCGGCGCATCTGCCTGATATAGTCCAGATACTGTTCGGTAATATCCACAATGGGAATATCATAAATATCCACTTTATTTTTTTCAATCAGATACAAGAGCAGATCCAGCGGACCTTCAAATACCTGTAATTTTACCTCTAATGACATAACAAACCCTCTTACTTTTTTCGTGCCAGTCCATCATACTACATCTTGGGTCTGATTGCAAGAGGGTACTAGATATTGTTTTGTGATTCCGTCCTATATTTCCGTAGGACTTTGCCCGTTCTCCGGCTGCAGGACAATCTCAATCAGTTCCCCGGGATTGAAAAAGCGCACGGGCAGCGTATGGGTTCCCAGCCCTCTGCCAAGGACCATGGTCGTATGTCCCTGCCTGAAAATGCCGCCGTCATATTTGGGAAACAGGCAAAGGCTCGGAGAAATGACCCCGCCAAGCAGGGGCAGCCTTGCAATGCCTCCGTGGACGTGTCCCGAAAGCACCAGATCGGGACCGTACCCGGCATAAACGGGAAAATACGCCGGATTGTGGGCAATTAACATCGTATATCGCTCTTTTTCCGGCTTTCCCAGTTTTTGCTCCAGATAGCTTTCCGTCATTTCCGGCGCCCGGAATTTTTTATAATATTCGCGGTCGATTTCCAGCCCGCAGATCACAATATTTTCCCGGGGCAGAAAATACTTTTCATTTCTCAGGCGGAAGATATTCGGATGCTTGATCGCCCGCTCAAACCTTTCCGACATATCCCCGTATTTTTCCGGATAAATGCCCATGCGGTATTCGTGATTTCCGCTTCCGTAATAGACCGGATACCGGTCCGCAAGCGTCCGGATAAAGGTTACGGTTTCGTCAAAATTTTTTCCCGGCTTTGCCGTGATCATATCTCCGGCAATAAGAATACCGTCCGGATTCAGTTCGTCTATTTTCCGAAGCAGGCGCTCGTTGCCTTCGCCGAAGCTTTTGCCGTGCAGGTCCGACAGCAGCACAAAGCGGCAGCCTTTCTTCAGTTTTTTACCCGTAAAGGTATAGCTTCTGACAACAAAACGGTGGACGTCGCAAACGACAATCCCGGCAACCATGCAGATCAGTATGATCAAAAACAGCAACAATTTCATATCTTATACCCGTTTTTCATCCGATCCCCGTTCAGCACTCCGGTCAGATCAGATAAATTCTCCAAATCATTTTCAGATAGTCTATGTATTTCGCCTCTCTGACATCCCCGCCGTAAAGCACATTGACGCTGCCGATTTTATTTCCGTCCAGAAAGTAAATCGCCTCGCCCGCCACGTCTCCCGCCGATATGGGCGCCTGATGCTCTTCCTTTAGCCGGATTTCCTTTGTAATCTGACTAAGATCCCTTCCCGAAACATCCAGATAGGTAAACGGTGTTTCATAGACCAGTCCGACCTCTTCCTCCACGCCGCCCGTTACCTTTGCGGGCGTCAGATCGTCCTGATGGGGGTCTTTATAAATCTGGCTGACGGAATAGCCGTACTGCAGCAGCTTTACCGCGTCCTCAAAACGCACTTTATAATCCGGTGCCGCCATTACCACCGCGATCAGATCGATCCCGTCCTTATTTGCGGTTGCGGAAAGGCAATATTTTGCAGAGCTGGTCGATCCCGTTTTCAGTCCCGTCGCATAAGGATATTGCTTCAACAGTTTGTTGGTGCTGGTCAGCGTAAAAGGCGTGCTTCCCTTTTCCGTCGTGTGCGTAATATCTTCCATCCATATTTTGGTATAGTCGTAAATCTGCGGATACCGGGTAATCAGTTCTCTGGACATAACCGCCACATCCCTTGCGCTGGTAATGTGGGTATCCGAATCGGTCAGTCCGCAGCAATCCTCAAAATGCGTCGCGGTCATATTGAGCCTCGCAGCCTCTTCGTTCATCATCTGCACAAAAGCCTCTTCGCTGCCCGCAATATGCTCCGCCATCGCAACTGCGGCATCATTTCCGCTCGCCACCGCAATACACTTAATCAGGGTATCCACCGTCTGGATCTCTCCCTCCTCCAAAAACACCTGGGAGCCTCCCATGGATTTTGCATAGGCGCTGGTGGTAACCTGATCCTCCAGATGAATCTGCCCTTTTTCCAAAGCCTCAAAGGTCAGAAGCAGCGTCATGATCTTCGTAATGCTTGCGGGCTTTAGCGGTTGATCCGGATTTTTTTCATAAATAACCGTTCCCGTGGACGCTTCCATCAAAATGGCGGAGGGAGCCGCAATATCGATCGCCGGGTTGTTCTGCGCCGTCTGGTCCGTCCCTTCCGAGCCGGTCTGCTCCATCCCTTCCGATCCGGTCTGCTCCGGTTCGTTTTGTTCCTGCCCGGTCGCTTCGGCGGGCAGTACGGCGCCGCGAACCGGCATAACAAGCAGCACAAAGCAAATCTGGAAGCTTAAAAACATCATTATCAATTTTTTCATGCTGAAACCATCTTACTTTTATTACTACTATCATAATAAAAGTCCGGTCAAATTATGCCTGTTGCCGCAAAAAGAAACGCGATTTCTCCTCCGCCGCCCTTTTCCCGGCTTTGTCAGCTCCACCTTTCGCGGAAGTTGCGGTACGCTTCCTTTACCCGTTCCTTCTGCGCCTTCATATCATATCCTGTCGCCTCCAGAAGATGGTAGGAAAAATCCAGAAAATAGTATACTATGACAATCATGCAAAGCCTTCTTCCCACGGTAAAAGGGACCCTGCTGACCAAGCGCATCATGCGTCCGTTTAAAAACTTCACAATGATAATGGCGTAAAAGCCCCAGGCGATCGTGCTTTCCAGACAAATGATCCCTTTATAATTAAAGGGCTTCTCATGATAATCCCACCATACCTCATGCAGCGTCTTCTGCATCAGCACGCCTACGAGATATTCAAATACGGTGGCGACAATCGCCCCCGCAAGGTAGAGGCACACCAGATGCCCGCTTAAGGGCTTCATCAGCATATTGCCCACAACGCCGCCGAATCCGTAAATCGGGCAGAAGGGACCGAACACAAAGCCCCTGTTCGTCCACTTGCGGTTACAGAAAGACATATATAGCGATTCCACCACCCAGCCGATCAGACTGTATAAAATAAAACATTCCACCAGATAGATCAGTTCCGTTCCAAAGATTTCCTTCATCCACATACACATTCCTCCGTGCCCCTGCTGCCCTTGCAGCCTTTCTTTATCCAATCTATGCCGTACTGCAAAAAAATTCCCCGACATTGCGCCGGGGAATCCTGATTAGTTATATTTACGTTTTCTTGCCGCTTCAGATTTTTTCTTACGTTTTACGCTGGGTTTTTCGTAATGCTCTCTTTTACGAATCTCCTGCTGAATACCGGCTTTTGCACAGCTTCTTTTAAAACGGCGTAAAGCGCTGTCTAAAGTCTCGTTCTCTTTTACGATTACATTTGACATAAATCACACCTGACCTCCCTTCAGTCCCTTCAAGTATCACGACTGTTGGGTAATTATTATACATATTCACATATGCACAACTAGAATTATAGCACAAAAATCGTATCCGTCAACTGTTTTTATTGAATTTGTCCCTCTAAAACGTTCTTTGCCTCGACAATAGCCGACGAAATCCCTGCAGGATTCTTGCCTCCCGCCTGCGCCATATTGGGGCGTCCGCCACCGCCGCCGCCTACAAGCGCTGCGATTCCCTTGATCAGATTGCCCGCATGAGCGCCTTTTTGCATTGCGCCCTCCGTCGCCATCGCTATGAGATTTACCTTGCCGTCCGTATCGGAAGCAAGTACGACCACGCCCTCGCCCAGCTTTTCTTTTAACTGGTCTCCCAGATCGCGCAGACCGTTCATATCCACGCCGCTTACCTTTGCGGCAAGGAGCTTAACGCCTTTTACTTCCGTTACCTGGTCCATAACGTCTCCCAGCGCGTCTTTTGCCGCCTTGGATTTCATGGATTCCAATTCGCTGTGGAGCGCTTTGTTTTCCGCCATCAAATGCTCTGCCTTTTCAACCAGGTTCGCGGGGCTCGCCTTCAATACCTTTGCAGCCTCCTGCACCTTTGCTTCCATTTCTTTATAATACTTCATCACGCCGTTGCCTGTCAGCGCCTCAATACGTCTGACGCCTGCCGCAACGCCTGATTCCGAAAGAATCTTAAACGCGCCGATGGCTCCCGTATTCTTCACATGGGTACCGCCGCAAAATTCCTTGGAAAAGTCTCCCATCATAACGACGCGGACCGTCTCGCCGTATTTTTCGCCAAACAACGCCATGGCGCCGGTCTTTTTCGCTTCCTCCATGGTCATAACCTGCGTGTCCACCGACAGGTTTTCAGCGATCTTCCCATTGACGATCGCCTCTACCTTTTCCAGTTCCTCCGGCGTCATCGCGGAGAAATGGGAAAAGTCAAAACGCAGTCTCTCGCCGTCCACATAAGATCCTGCCTGTTCAACATGGCTGCCCAATACGGTACGAAGCGCCTTCTGCAGCAAATGGGTCGCGCTGTGGTTTTTACAGGTATCGGCTCTGTTTGCAGCGTCTACGGATAAGGTAACCGTATCGCCTACCTTAAACATACCTTTGGTTACCGTACCGATATGTCCTACCTTGCCGCCTAACAGCTTTACGGTGTCGCTGACGCGAAACTCTCCGCCGTCAACGGTAATCACGCCGGTATCCGCATTCTGACCGCCCATGGTCGCATAGAAAGGCGTTTCTTCCACGATAATCGTCCCGACCTGTCCGTCCGTCAGCGCTTCCACCAGCTCCGTTTCCGTGGTCAGCACGGTAATCTTTGATTCATGCACCAGTTTATCATAGCCTACAAAGGTCGAGGTAATGCCCGGATCAATGGACTCATAAACGGTCACGTCGGCTCCCATATAGTTCGTTACCTTACGCGCCTTTCTCGCCTTTTCCTTCTGCTGCGCCATCGCGGCTTCAAAGCCCTTTTCGTCTACACAAAATCCTTTTTCCTCCAGAATTTCCGTCGTCAGATCCAGCGGGAATCCGTAAGTGTCGTATAATTTGAAGGCGTCGTCGCCGGAAAGCTCCTTTTTGCCTTCTTTTTCCATCTTCTCTTCCATCTCGCTCAAAATGGAAAGTCCCTGATCAATGGTCTTGGCAAACTTGCTCTCCTCCTGGGAAAGCACGTTGAGAATAAAATCTTTCTTTTCCTCGAGTTCGGGATAACCGTCCTTGCTGCCTTCGATAACGGTTTCGCTCAATTTTGCAAGGAACGCGCCCTCGATGCCGAGAAGCTTACCGTGTCTTGCTGCGCGGCGGATAATCCGGCGCAGCACGTAGCCTCTGCCTTCATTGGTGGGCATAATGCCGTCGGAAATCATAAAAGTCGCGGAACGGATATGATCCGTCACGATACGGATGGAAACATCCCACTTGTATTCCTTCTTATATTCTTTGCCAGCAAGCTCGCACACTTTATCGCGCAGGGCGCGGATCGTATCCACGTCAAAAATGGAATCCACATCCTGTACAACCGCCGCAAGCCGCTCAAGCCCCATACCGGTATCGATATTTTTCTGTTCCAGCTCCGTATAATTGCCCTTACCGTCGTTATCAAACTGGGTAAAGACGTTGTTCCACACTTCGATATAACGGTCGCAGTCGCAGCCTACGGTACAGCCGGGTTTGCCGCAGCCATACTTCTCTCCCCTGTCGTAATAAACCTCCGAACAGGGACCGCAGGGACCCGAACCGTGCTCCCAGAAGTTGTCCTCTTTTCCGAAACGGAAAATCTTCTCCCTGGGCACGCCGATCTCTTTTTCCCAGATTTCAAAGGCTTCATCGTCATTTTCATATACGGAAGGATATAATCTTTCCTTATCCAGTCCCACGACCTCGGTTAAAAACTCCCAGGTCCAGCCGATTGCTTCATGCTTAAAATAATCTCCGAAGGAGAAATTACCCAGCATTTCAAAAAAAGTACCGTGACGCGCGGTTTTCCCGATATTTTCAATATCGCCGGTACGGATACATTTCTGACAGGTCGTCACTCTCCTGCGGGGCGGAATCTCCTGTCCTGTAAAATATGGTTTTAACGGCGCCATGCCGGAGTTGATCAGCAATAACGAATTATCGTTATGAGGCACCAAAGAAAAACTCTTCATTACAAGATGTCCCTTGCTTTCAAAGAACTCCAAAAACATTTTTCTCAGTTCATTTACTCCATAAGCTTTCACGTATGTTTCCTCCAAATTATTTATACTCGCGTAAATTATAGAATTTTTTTCTCCATCTGTCAAAAAAATTATGATTTCTTGCGATAAGCCCAAAACTTATTCAATACGAAATTGATCGGAATCGTAATAAAAATGTTGGCGAAAGTCCCGATATACAAAGGAATATGCAAAAGATCGCTCTCCACCCACAAAAGAACGGCGGTTAAAAACAGCCCCGTAAAGGAGTAGGAAACATAGACCTTGACCAATCCCGCCAGAAAGGACTGCTCCTTTGCCGTCTCCCGGAAAACAAACCTGCTGTTCGCCATATAAGAAATAAATACCGTAATCACAAACGCCGTCAGGTTTCCGATCTGCTCATTGATATGCCAGACATAAAACATGACGTTGACAATCACATAGGATAATATGGTATTAAAGGCTCCCACGATGCCGAATTTTACAAACTGGACAAACGCCTCGGCTTTTTTCCTCTTCTCTTCCGGCAGTCCCGCCAGAAACGCCTCATATTTTTGTTTCATATCGTATCCTTTTCTTTTATCACTTCGCCCATTGGGAAAGGGGATACACGGATTCCCACATATCCCCTTATCACTTTATTCTATCCGTTCCACCGCCTGTCAATACTGCCTAGAACGTAAATTTATCCGCAAAATACGCATCCAGATCGGCAATTGCCACTCTTTCCTGCTCCATGGTATCGCGGTCGCGGACCGTCACGCAGCCGTCCGTCTCGGAATCAAAATCGTAAGTCACGCAGAAAGGCGTGCCGATCTCGTCCTGACGGCGGTATCTCTTACCGATATTGCCTCTGTCGTCAAATTCGCAGTTATATTTTTTGGAGAGCTCCGCAAAAATCTTTTCGGCTCCCTCGTTCAACTTCTTGGATAAAGGAAGCACGCCGATCTTAACCGGTGCGAGAACCGGATGGAAATGAAGCACGGTACGCACGTCGCCCTCCCCGATTTCTTCCTCGTCGTAAGCCGCGCAAAGGAAAGCGAGCACCACGCGGTCCGCTCCCAAAGAAGGCTCAATGACATAGGGAATGTATTTTTCTCCCTTGGTATCGTCAAAATAACTCATATCCTGTCCGGACGTGTTCTGGTGCTGGGTCAGGTCATAATCGGTTCTGTCCGCAATGCCCCAAAGCTCGCCCCAGCCGAAGGGGAATAAAAATTCGATATCGGTCGTTCCCTTGGAATAGAAGCACAATTCCTCGGGCGCATGGTCCCTGGCGCGCATTTCGTCGTCCTTAATGCCAAGGGATTTCAGCCAGTCGATACAAAATTGTCTCCAATACTGGAACCATTCCAGATCGGTGCCGGGTTCACAGAAAAACTCCAGCTCCATCTGTTCAAACTCTCTGGTGCGGAACGTAAAGTTGCCCGGTGTGATCTCGTTTCGGAAGGATTTACCGATCTGTCCGATGCCGAAAGGAATCTTTTTACGGGAAGTCCTCTGTACGTTTTTGAAGTTTACGAAAATGCCCTGCGCCGTTTCCGGTCTTAAATATACGGTATTCTTCGCATCTTCGGTTACGCCCTGGAAGGTCTTGAACATCAGGTTAAATTCACGCAGCTCCGTAAAATTATGCTTGCCGCAGGTCGGGCAGGGAATCTGCTTTTCTTCGATAAAATCCTGCATTTCTTCTTTGCTGAAAGCATCAATGGGCTTCTCCAGGGAAATGCCCTTTTCCTCGCAGAAATCCTCGATGATCTTGTCGGCGCGGAACCGCTCGTGGCACTCCTTACAATCCATCAAAGGATCGGAAAAGCCCGCAAGGTGACCGCTTGCGACCCAGGTCTGGGGGTTCATCAGAATCGCACAGTCGACACCCACATTATAGGGGTTTTCCATAATAAATTTCTGCCACCATGCTTTCTTCACATTGTTTTTCAGTTCTACGCCCAGATTTCCGTAATCCCATGTGTTGGCGAGACCGCCGTAGATCTCGCTGCCGGGATATACAAAGCCTCTGGACTTCGCCAATGCTACGATTTTTTCCAATGATTTTTCCATTTCTTTCTCCTCGCATTCTTATAATTGACAGGCGCTATGTACCTGTTCTATTCGTAAATAATATAGGAAAGGCTTTCTCCGACGTCGGGAAGGGTCGCCGTCTTATCCGTTACCGATACGCCTTCGCTGGCATAACTGATCCTGCCGGGCGTCTGGATATTTACCGCTTCCTCGCTGATCACGATCTTTTTATCGCCCATTTCCAGAATGTCCGCTTCCGAAACGGCGCTTCCCGTCTTCTGATCGATCATGGATACAAAGGTATATCCCGCCTCGTAAGCCTCAGAAACGGTGCCGCAGAACAATTCTCTCCCGTTCATCTGCGTATAATCGGCAGCCGTGGCGTATCCGATCTCCAGCCGGATCTGTCCGCCGTCCTCAGTCTGTTCAAAGGAGTCAAGCTTTACCTTCTCTCCGCCTGCCGTACCGTTATAATCACCGATTTCTTCCGTAATCATCTGTTCCAGCTCATCGGCGTTATAATAATCCTTGTCAAAGTCCTCCACAATTGCCTCTGTTACCGCGCCGCTTTTATCAACGATGATCGTGGTCGTATCCACCTTACCGCCGAAAGCGCAGCCTCCAAGCAACAGAGCCAAGCCTGCTGCCAAAAGCAGTCTATTCTTTTTCATAATCTACCTCCTGCATACTGCTATAATATTATAGCGGACACTTCCTATATTTTCAACCCACAAATGTTTCCCGCGCTTTCCTGTGCTTTCCTGCACAAATGTTTCCCGCGCTTTGCTATGTATCTTTTCCGGGCGCAATTCTAGACACCGCCCTGTTATGTCGTAAGCGCCAGCATTTCTTCGAGAATTTCCAGGCTTTTGAATTTTTTGTTTCCAAAGCCCTTCCGGTACTCCCCGGCGCACCGGGACAGTTCCTTTAGCACCTCGTCGGATACGACAAAGGTATAGAGTTTATCCAGTCCTGCCTTTTCTATATAATCAATGGTGTATCTGGTATCCGCAAGAATTTTCCACTCCGGCAAAACGCCAGGAAATTCTCCGTTTACCACAAGCGCCTTGATTTCAAATATGTATCTGATCAGCTCATTGGGAATCGCAGGCACGGAAAGCGCCCGTAAAGATTGATATAAAAGCTTTAACATATCTTTTTCATCGTTGTTTTCACGGGTATAATAATCCGCCACGTCCAGAAAATACATTCCGTACATGGCTCCCTCCAGATCCTCTCTGAAGCCGTCGAAATAATTGGTAATCTCCGCGTCGGCAAGACTGTATGCGCTCCTGCCCTCATATAATTTGAAGGTGCCGAAACAAAAAGGATTCGTCCGCGCCATCAGCCGGCTGTTCTGCCTTCTGGCTCCTTTGGCAAAAGCGGAAATTTTTCCTCTCTCCTTTGTCAGCACCAATACCCGTCTGTCATATTCTCCCATGGGAAGCGCCTGTAAAATCATTCCCGTCACTATTACAAAATCCTGCATGTCCTACAGCCTTCTCCCCTTCCTTACCGGATACTTCACGTCTTTCTTCTCTGACGGAATTTGCTGCGGCTTCCCGGTAGATCAAATAGTCCTCTACGCTTCCCGTCTTACAAAACTGCTGCCACTCTTTTGTTTCCATGTAAATTCCCTCCTTTGTTTTCTAAAAAGTAGGGTCTTCCATTTCCACATTTCTATGCGGTGCAGCCCGCAAATAAAACTGGAAGTTTTTACAGCTCGTTTTCCTTCTCGTTGTACCCGAAATTTTTTAATAAAAAGTCGCTGTCGCGCCAGTCCTTTTTGACTTTTACCCAAAGCTTCAGATTGACCTGGCAGCCTAACAGATCCTCGATTCCCTTTCTTGCATTGGTCCCGATCTTTTTGAGCATACTCCCGCCCTTGCCGATGATAATGCCCTTGTGGGAATCCCTTTCGCAGATAATCGTCGCGTCGATATCCGTAATCCGCTTTCCGTATTTCATCCTTTCAATGGAAACCGCAATGCCGTGGGGAATTTCGTCCTCTAACAGGCGGAGCGCCTGTTCCCTGATCAGTTCCGCCACAATCTGTCTCTCGGGCTGGTCCGTAACCGTGTCCTCGTCATAAAACATGGGACCGTAAGGCAGATAGGAAAAGACGGTTTTTATCACGTCCTCCGTCCCCTCTCCGCTCTTTGCCGATACCGGAATGATCTGGTCAAAGTCCATTTCCCTGCGGTAAGCGTCGATATACAGCAACAGTTCTTCCTTTTTCTGCACGGTATCGATCTTATTGATCAGCAAAATCACAGGCGTACCGACCTTTTTTAACTGTTCGATAATATGTTTTTCTCCCGCGCCGATAAAGGAGGAGGGCTCCACCAGAAACAGGATCACATCCACTTCCTTTAAGGTGCGCTCCGCCACGCCTACCATATAATTGCCCAGCTTGTTTTTCGCCTTGTGGATGCCCGGCGTATCCAAAAAGACAATCTGCCCTCTTTCATCCGTATATACAGTCTGAATGCGGTTTCTGGTTGTTTGCGGCTTACTGGAGGTAATCGCAATTTTTTGTCCGATCAGTCTGTTCATCAGTGTGGATTTGCCCACGTTCGGTCTCCCGATCAGGGTCACAAATCCGGTTCTTTTCTGCTCTTCCATGGTTATTTCGTTTCTCCCCTGTGCTTCCTTATCCTTCGGCGCCGCTCATACCCAGCAGATTCTCCGTATGGGCAAACAGCCCGCTGTTTTCTTTGATCTTTTCCTCGCTGCCGATAACGCAGATATAATCCTGCTCCATAAAGGCGCTGATATAATCTCCGAGGCGACGGATCGAAGCCTCGTCCGCGCCGAGAAGTTCGTCCCTTTCCTTCTGCTCCATGGCAAAATCATAGTCCGCAAAGTAAGCGGTCATGGATCTGACGCCCTTTGCCTGCGGCGTCAAAGGCATATCCAGGTCGCTTATGGCGCCGATAATATATTTGGTCATGGTACGCTCATCCGCGCTGAAATTCCTGATATAATCCGCCGCCTTTTCATAGATCTGAAGCGTTTCCTTCAGATTGGGGTCGCGATAAGAAACGAAATAACTCTCCCCTGTCTTCTGGAAATTGCTCATACAGCCGTAGGCGCCGCCTTTCACGCGGATATTCAGCCACAGATAATCATATCCCATCATAACCTTTAATACGCGCAGCGCGCCGTGATAAGGCAGTCCCTTTGCCTTAAAGTTTCCGCACCGGCACACAAACTGCACCTGTCCCGACGTCTTAAAGCCCTCGTTATAAGCCTTCGGTTCGATGATAAGCTCCGCCTTTTTTACAGGCTCCGTAAACAGCTTATCCCTGCATACGCCGATCCGCGCGGTTACCTCGGACAAGCCCTCTTTCGTCCCCGTATAATCCACCATAAATTCATCCGGTCTGCATATTTTTTTCACCAGCGTCCGTAAACCGGCAATCAGTTCGTCCGCCTTGGAATGATAATTTCTGATCAGCTCATCCAGTTGTTTATAAAATGCGATGCCCCGCATGTGTTCTTCGATATAAGCGGTCTTACTGAAATAGGACGCCGCCCGCAACTGCGCCGCCGCATGTCCCGCTCCCTGGAGATTCGCCTCCAGCTTGGACTTCGTTTCTTCCAGAATTTCCAACAGACGTTTTTTATCCGAAAAATCCGTTTCCAGCAACAGCTCCTCCATCAGGTCAAAGGCACGGTCAGCCTGCCCGTACAAAGCCTTCGCCTTGCATTCCACATGGAAGCGGAATTTCCCGTCCTCTCTTGCGTTGGAATAAGTGTTGACAACCGGAGCGATGCCGCCGGTATTCATATAAATTTCATGGAAGAAATCGCCGTAGCTGTGGCGCGCCGTATCCATCAGTCCCCAGACCGATTTTAAAACGCCCAGGGTAAACAATTCTTTTTCCTCCAGATTGGTAACCGGGAAAATCAGCCTGATATAAGAAACGCCGTTTGTAAAAATATCGTGGAACAACACCTTGACGCCGTCCTGTTCCAGTTCTTCATTGACAAAGGGTTCTGCTTCTTTTTTCAGGTCCCCGCGCTTTAACATGGGGATCTTGGCAATATCCTCGGGCGCGTCCTCCGATTCCTGATATGTTTCCAGCGCTTTTGTCTCTTCCACCAGCTTCACGATCTGGCTTTCGGTCATCTGCGCTTTCTGATCCGCAAGCTTCGCTGCCAGCGCTTTTTCCTTCTCCACGTTCAGCCCGGGTTTGGGTACGACGCAGACATAGGATTTGTGCGGGTTATCTAACAGATAGGTTTTAATCAGTCTTTCAAAATAATCGGTTCCGATCCGTTCCCTTAAAAGGGCGAAGGTTTCATTCGCTTCCACGTGCATAAAAGGGCTGTTGACGTCATACAGCCAACTGTCGAACATCTGCAAGCCGTACATCAGTCCCTTGGGATACGATCCGAAATCGGCTTCGCGGTACTTAAATTCAAAATAATTAAGTCCCGCCTGCAAAGACTTCTCGGGAATCCCTTCCTTCACAAGACGTTTAAGCTCCTGCTCCACCGTTTCGATAAACGTTTCCTTCTGATCAAAATTTGCGTTTTTCGCCACGATGGAAAAATAGGGCTGATAAACGCCGTTGTCGTAAATGCTGTAAATCTCCGTGCCGATTCCTTTATCGGTCAGCGCCTGCTTCAAAGGCGCTCCCGGCGCGGAACAAAGCGCATAATCCAGGATCTGGAAAGCGATATATTTTTCTTTGTCCAGCACGTTGTCCACAACCGCATTATAAGAAAGATAGGTGTTGTTTTCTTCCGTTTCGTCGCTGGTAACGGAATACTCCTGCACAACTTCCACCGGCTTCTCAAAAGGCTTCTGCTCCCGGATCTCAGAATCCACCTCCTGGTATTCAAAAGCGGAAAGATAATTTTCGTCGATCCAGTTGAGCTTTTCTTCCATATCCATATCGCCATAGAGATACAGGTAACTGTTGGAGGGATGGTAATATTTTTTATGAAACTCCAGATAATCCTCATAGGTAAGGTCGGGAATATCCTCCGGCGCCCCGCCCGATTCATAAGCATAGGTATTGTCGGGAAACAGCGTATTCAAAACAGCGCGGTCCAGCACGTCGTCAGGCGAGGAAAACGCCCCCTTCATCTCATTATAAACCACACCGTTGATCTTTAAGTCGGCGTCGGCATCTTCCAGCTCATAATGCCAGCCTTCCTGCATGAAGATTTTCTTTTCCTTAAAGATATTGGGATAAAAAACGGCGTCCAGATAGACGTCCATCAGATTCTGGAAATCGGTATCGTTGCAGCTTGCCACCGGATAAACCGTCTTATCCGGATATGTCATGGCGTTTAAAAACGTATTTAAAGACCCTTTGACCAGCTCTACGAAAGGATCTTTGACCGGGAATTTGCGGGAGCCGCACAAAACCGTATGCTCCATAATGTGGGCAACGCCGGTGCTGTCCGAAGGCGTCGTGCGAAAGCCGATATAAAAGACCTTGTTGGGATCGTCGTTTTCCAACACAACGATTTTCGCCCCGCTCTTTTTGTGCACGAGAAGCGCCCCCTTGGAATTTAAATCGGGAACGTCCCTTAATTCCTTTATTTCATATGCCTTGCAGCGTTCTAAATTCATTTTTATTAACCTCCTGATAATATTCAGTATTGACCGGATGAACGGCTCTTAGACATGCAGTCCCATCAAATGTCGTTTTTTAAAGCTGATTTCCTGTATCAGATATTGTTCCGGATTTTCCCGGATTCCTTCCTCTTTCATAAAATCATCCAGCGCATAATCCTTTGTGATGTATTTTTCCTTTACCGAGCCTTTCTTATCCTGCACGCAGGTAAGGCAGGTCACCTTGATCCTGATCCGCAGCTGTTTGTAGGCAAGATACCCCATGCCGTCGTCCTTCAGTTTCATCAGGTGCTCCCCTACGGTTACCTCCGGTTCCGTTTCCTTTAAGAATATGCGGTAGACCGCGTCCTTAAAACGCCCCGGCGCGTCGTCGTTTTCTGCAAGCTCCCCATAGGAAAACCTCGCCCCGATATAGACGTTGGAAAAATCCTCCAACACATATTTATAGTCGTTTTCGTTTAATTCTATCATCGTTTCATCCTATTCTTTCGCAATATCCAGCGTATCGATCTTCCTGCCGCTTAAGCGGTACGCTTCCTCGATTTCCGCTATGGTCAGGTCCGTTTCGTCCGCAAGTTCTTGCGGCGTTACCTTTCTGCGTAAATCCTGATAAAGCTCCTCGGCGGCAAGCGCCACCCGGTTGACCTGCTCCAAAATCCGGTCGTCTATTTCCTTTTCATCCGCTTCGGCGGACACCAGCACCTCCATGGCGTCCATAATCATTCCCGCAAAAAAGCCTTCGGCATCTCCGGGCTTCTCCACGCAGCTCGTCATGGAAACCGCCGCCGCAAGCGCCACGTTGCCCTCTCCGACCAGATCCTCCATCAAAACGCCCTGTCCCGCATAGAGCTTTGCTATCTCGATTACCTTTGGCAGAAATACCTCCAACAGTCTCCCCTGCGCCGCCGCGTCATCCTCCATCGCTTTCAGGATCAAAGCCTCTTTTTCCTCCTCCGTCAGCCGGGGAAGCTCTTTCAGCTCTTCCATAAACACGGCAAGGTAATCTCTGTCCTCCTCGCTCATCGCCTCGTCGGGATCAAACGCCTCGTCTACGGCGATTTTGTTTGCCGACAGATAATCATAAATAAAGGAAATCTTCGTTTCGTCTATATTGGAAGCCGGAAACGCCTCCTTTACCTGCTCCGCCGAGAGCCGGTTGCCCTGGTTCTTTCCCAGCCGGACCAGCTCTGCGAGCTCTTTTTTAAAAATTTCTTCCTGTCCCGTCATCTTCTCATTCCTCTTGCTTTACTGACCTTTTTTAATATGGGTATGCGTATAAATATGTCTCGAGCAGTATTCATAATTACCCTCGCACTTGGAACAGAAACGGAATTGCTCGTCAGGATCGCTTTCCTCCGTTCTGCCGCAGATCGCGCATTTATGTCTGGTAACCTTTTTCATCTTTACCACGTGCCGCTGGAAGTCCTTCTGCCGCTTCGCCTGTACCGGCGTGCGGAAATTCTTTCTCGTCACGATAAAGAAAAGCAGGACGTTTAACAGGGAGAATATGATAACGGTGGCGGTTGCCGCCCCGTACAGCCAGGAAGCCGAAAACGCCGTGAGAATCTCATACGCCATCAAAAGCACATAAATAATGCCGAGCACCTTTGCCTTGATCGGGATAATAAACATGAACAGCATCTGCGAATCCGGATAGGTAATCGCAAAAGCAAGGAAAATCGACATACTGATATAGTAGGTGCTGAACATGTAAGCCACCATGGGAGAAACGATCGCCAGACTTTCCAATGCTCCGGCGGACGTTCCCGAAAAGGCAATCGCCAGAATGCCGTAGAGCACAAACGCGCCGATAATCGTAAAAATTATGCCGGAGAACATAAACACATTATACTTAAAGCTGCCCCAGGTCCGCTCCAACAGCGTGCCGATACTGAAATAACAGTACAGCGTAACCAGCGTGAAAAGATCGAAAGCACCGGGGGGGATCAGAATCCATGTCACCAGCCTCCAGATCTGTCCGTGCAAAATCGCATAGACATCCAGCGTCATATAGGAAAGCAGGGTTCCGGTCACTTCATTGCCAAGCTGCGCCGAAATCTGAAGCACATATCCGATCGCATAGCAGATAATCAGATACCACGTCAGGTTCCTGATCGCGTATTTTCCGTACTTCTGCTCCATTTTATAAAACCAAATCATCTTCGCTTACGCCTCCGTTTTTTATCGTCATAACCTTAATCATAATTTTATCAAACAATCCATAATATTTTATCATGTGCCCCCGCCGCTGTAAATAAAGGAGCAAAAAATTCATTTTTCTTTCATAAACTTACCAATTTCTTAACCGTTGAAACAATTGAACTTTTAAAAATCATGTCGTATAATGTAAATCGTATGCAAAAAGCGAATTAAAGGAGCGAACCAAAATGAGTGAGCAGCAATATACACTGGGAATTGATATCGGTTCCACAACCGTAAAAATTGCAATCTTAGATAGAGAACACACGATTTTATTTTCAGATTACCGCAGGCATTTTGCCAATATACAGGAGACCCTTTCCGACTTATTAAAAGAAGCCGTGACCGAGCTGGGCGATTTAAAGGTCAGCCCGATGATAACCGGTTCCGGCGGACTGACTCTCGCCAATCACTTGGGCGTGCCTTTTGTGCAGGAGGTCATCGCCGTATCCACGGCTTTGACGGATTACGCGCCCCAGACCGACGTGGCGATCGAATTGGGCGGAGAGGATGCCAAAATCATCTATTTTGAAGGCGGCAACGTGGAACAGCGCATGAACGGGATCTGCGCCGGCGGCACGGGTTCCTTTATCGACCAGATGGCTTCCTTATTACAGACGGACGCCTCGGGACTGAACGAATATGCCAAAAGCTATCAGTCCCTTTATACCATTGCAGCGCGCTGCGGCGTATTCGCCAAAACGGATATCCAGCCGTTAATCAACGACGGCGCCACCAAAGAAGACCTTGCCGCTTCTATTTTCCAGGCGGTAGTCAACCAGACCATTTCGGGACTTGCCTGCGGCAAACCCATCCGCGGTCATGTCGCCTTTTTGGGCGGTCCCCTTCACTTTCTGTCGGAATTGAAGGCTGCGTTTATCCGCACCCTGAAACTGGACGACGAACATATTATCGCGCCGGAAAACTCCCATCTGTTTGCGGCGGTCGGCTCTGCGTTAAACGCCAAAGAAGACGCTTCTCTCAGCTTGCGCGAGATGGCTGACAGATTATCCAACGGCATCAAAATGGATTTTGAAGTAGAGCGTCTGGAACCGCTCTTTGCCTCCAAAACCGAATACGAACTGTTTACGACCCGACACAGCAACAGCCGGGTTGCCACCGGAAAACTGGAGGAATATAAAGGAAACTGTTATCTGGGTATCGACGCCGGCTCCACGACGACCAAGGTTGCCTTAATCGGCGAGGACGGGCGCCTGCTTTACTCCTTTTACAGCAACAACAACGGAAGTCCGTTAAAGACGGCGATTTCCGCTATTTGTGATATTTATAAAAAACTGCCTGAGGGCGCGAAGATCGTCCACTCCTGCTCCACGGGTTACGGCGAGGCGCTGATGAAAGCCGCTTTCCTGTTGGATGAAGGCGAAGTGGAAACCGTCGCCCACTATTATGCCGCGGCGTTTTTCTCTCCTGATGTGGACTGCATCCTGGACATCGGCGGACAGGATATGAAATGTATCAAGATTAAAAATCAGACCGTCGACAGCGTGCAGTTAAACGAGGCGTGCTCCTCCGGGTGCGGCTCCTTTATCGAGACTTTTGCCCAGTCCTTAAACTACAGCGTACAGGACTTCGCTTCGGAGGCGCTGTTTGCAAAACACCCGATCGATCTGGGTACGCGTTGTACCGTATTTATGAATTCCAAGGTAAAACAGGCGCAAAAGGAAGGCGCAAGCGTCGCGGATATTTCCGCAGGACTTGCCTATTCCGTCATTAAAAATGCCTTATTTAAGGTTATCAAGGTCTCCGACGCTTCGGAACTTGGCAAAAAAATCGTCGTACAGGGCGGCACTTTTTATAACGACGCGGTGCTCCGCAGTTTTGAAAAGATTGCCGGCTGCGAGGCGGTCCGTCCCGATATCGCCGGTATCATGGGCGCTTTCGGCGCGGCGCTGATCGCCAAAGAGCGTTATCACGAGAAGATGAATAAAGCCTGCGACGGCTGCGAACCCGTGCAGGAAACGACGATGTTGTCCATCGACAAAATCGAGTCGCTGGAATTTACGACCCGCATGGCAAAATGTAAAGGCTGCACCAACAACTGCCGCCTGACCATCAACCAGTTTACCGGCGGACGCCAGTATATTTCCGGCAACCGCTGCGAACGGGGAATCGGCAAGGAGAAAAACGCCAACCACCTGCCCAATCTGTTTGAATATAAAAATCAGAGGATTTTCGGCTATGACCCCCTTCCCATCGATCAGGCTCCCCGCGGACAGGTCGGCATTCCGAGAGTGCTGAATATGTATGAAAACTACCCGTTCTGGTTTACGTTTTTTACGAAGCTGGGATATCAGGTAGTGCTCTCTCCCGCTTCCACCCACAAGATTTACGAGCTGGGTATCGAATCCATCCCCAGCGAATCCGAGTGTTATCCGGCGAAGCTTGCCCACGGGCATGTGACCTGGCTGATCCGGCAGGGCATAAAATACATATTTTATCCCGCCCTGTTTTATGAGCGCGACGAGGTAAACGGCGCGAACAACCATTATAACTGCCCCATCGTTACCTCTTACTCCGAAAATATCAAAAACAATGTGGAAGAAATCGGTCAGGGCGATATTAAGTTTCAAAATCCGTTTATGAATTTCCGCGATACGACGACCATCGGCGACGTTCTGGTCAAAGAGTTTCCGGATATTCCCGCTTCCGAGGTACGCGAGGCGGTTGCCGCCGCCTGGGATGAGCAGGAAGCCGCAAGGGACGATATGCGTAAAAAAGGCGAAGAGACCTTAAAATATCTGGAAAAAACCGGCAGACGGGGCATTGTCCTCGCCGGACGTCCTTATCATATCGATCCCGAGATCAACCACGGCATTCCGGAGCTGATCAATTCCTATGATATCGCCGTTTTAACGGAGGACAGCATTTCCCATCTGGGCAAGCCCGAAAGACCGCTGCTCGTATCCGATCAGTGGATGTATCATTCCAGGCTTTATGCCGCAGCGGCGTTTGTCCGCACAACGGATAACCTGGATCTGATCCAGTTAAATTCCTTCGGCTGCGGTCTGGACGCCGTAACTACGGACCAGGTAAACGATATCCTCTCCGGCTCCGGCAAAATCTATACCTGTTTAAAGATTGACGAGGTTAACAACTTAGGCGCAGCAAGAATCCGTATCCGCTCCCTGATCGCCGCATTGCGCGTAAAGGATCAGAAAAAGGAAGAACGTATCGTGCACTCTACGGCAATGAACCGCGTCATCTTTACGGAGGAAATGCGGAAAGATTATACCATTCTCTGCCCCCAGATGTCTCCGATCCACTTTGAGGTGCTGCAGCCCGCTTTTGAAGCGTGCGGCTACCACTTTGAAGTCATTCCGGAAAATAACCGCCACGCAGTGGATACCGGTTTAAAATATGTCAACAACGACGCCTGCTACCCTTCCCTGATCGTCGTCGGACAGATTATGAACGCTTTAAATTCCGGCAGATACGATCTGAACAAGGTTGCGGTCATCATTACCCAGACGGGCGGCGGCTGCCGTGCTACCAACTACATCGGCTTTATCCGGCGCGCTCTTGCCAAGGCAGGACTTGAGCACATTCCGGTTATTTCGTTGAATATGAACGGCATGGAAACCAACCCCGGCTTTAAGTTAAACGCCGATATGCTGCTGCGCGCCGTCTACGGGGCGATTTTCGGAGATATCTTCATGCGCTGTCTCTATCGCATGAGACCTTATGAAAAGGAAAAAGGCTCCGCCAACGCGCTGCACCAAAAATGGCTGAAGGAATGTCAGGAATTTGTATCCTGCAAGCATCCTTCCTACTTTAAGTTTAAGAAAATGTGCAAACAGATCGTCTATGATTTCGACCACCTGCCCATTACGGATGAAAAGAAACCCCGGGTAGGCGTCGTTGGAGAAATCCTCGTTAAGTTTTTACCGGAGGCAAACAATCATCTGGTAGACCTTCTGGAAGCCGAAGGCGCCGAAGCGGTCTGCCCGGATCTGATTGATTTTATGATGTACTGTTTCTACAATCAGATATACAAAGCGGACCAGCTCGGCATGTCCAAAAAGACCGCGCGCACAAGCAGGCTGGGAATCTGGGCGATCGACCGTTTCCGCGCTCCCGCTGCAAAGGCGTTGAAAAAGAGCGAGCACTTCGATCCGCCTGCAAATATTTATGATCTGGTGGATTATGCAAAGACCGTGGTATCCATCGGCAACCAGACGGGCGAGGGATGGTTCTTAACGGGAGAAATGTTAGAGCTGATTCACTCCGGCACGCCCAACATCGTATGTACGCAGCCTTTCGGCTGCCTGCCCAACCATGTCGTCGGCAAAGGCGTTATCAAGGAACTGCGCCGGCAATATCCCGACAGCAATATCGTCGCCATCGATTACGATCCGGGCGCAAGCGAGGTCAACCAGTTGAACAGGATTAAGCTGATGCTGTCTACGGCATTTAAAAATTTGGAGAAATAAAAACAGGGGCTGTCAAAGCCGCAGCGCGCCCTTTATGACGTCTTCAATATTTTAACGATAAATTCATCTTTTCCTCTCCGTCCTAACCGTAAATCACGAATCCTTTCTTCCATGAAAAGGATAATACAAAAAAAGAAGATGGCTGCCCTTCCTCCATTTGACAAATGTCAAACTTTGAAAGGGCAGCCATCCCTTTTGTATCCTTCTTCCGGAATAATTTCCGTCACATTTCCTTAACCGATCGAAATGTACTTATGCTCCTCTACCGCAGGTTTTGCTTCCTTCTTGGGAATTACGACCTCAAGGATACCGTTTTCAAACTTCGCCTGAATATCCTCGTGCGTAATATCGTCGCCTACATAGAAGCTTCTCTGGCATTTACCGCTGAAACGTTCACGGCGGATATATTTGCCGTCCTCTTTTTCTTCCTTGGTGTCGGTATGCTCTGCGTTAATGGTCAGATAACCGTCCTTTAACTCAGCCTGGATATCCTCTTTCTGATAACCCGGCAGCTCCAGATCCAACTGGTACCTGTCCTCAAACTCCTGTACATCGGCATTCATGCTGCTGACCGCCGCCTTTGCGCCTGCTCTGGAAAAACCAAAGGGAACAGAAAATACATCATCAAAAATATCATCTACAAAATTGTTTTCAAAAATGCTGGGTACTAACATAATAATTCCTCCTTTAAATTCTTTGCCATCAACCTTCGATAGCGATTGTTTGATTGTGTTTCGTTTGCGGCGTTTTCGGAATTTTGACTCTCAAAACGCCATGTTTGTAAGTTGCTTCAAGATCTTCCTGGGAAACCTCCGATCCTACGAAGAATGTCCGTTCATACCGACCGTAACAACATTCTCTTTTCAAAAATTTCCCGTGACCTTTTTCCCTCTCCTGATTCATGGAAGCAGCGATATGCAGATAACCTTTGTCGATATAAGCCTTAATGTCTTCCTTGCGGCATCCGGGTAAATCAATCTCAAGAAGGTAATTGTCTTTCTTTTCTCTGATATCACTCTTCATTGGATAATGCTTCGTTGACATCATATTAACTCCTCCTTATCTGTTTCCATTTTTCTCTTTTCCATGTACGGTAAGAACTCTTTTTTCTTCTTACGATTATGTTATATACCCAATTGTTAGCACTGTCAAGCATTGAGTGCTAATTTCATTTTTTCTTAATAAATTTTAGATTTACATCACTTTTTACCGTCTTTTTTGGCGCAAAAAAACGGGCTGCCGCCTAATGGCAACAGCCCGCATTCCGTTTCTCTTTTTATTCAACTACTTTTGTAAATGTCAAAGGATAATCAATACCTTCAATCATTTCATCCGGATCAACTTCCGCACCTTCGGGAATATCAACCGTCAGGGTATCTCCTTCAATTGAGAATACATCATATACATTAGGAGAAACTTCGGTCTCATCCATAAACAGCTTGTCTCCCTTTGCTTCAAACACGCCGTCAGCGCGCATATCAGATATCAGATCGTCTGCGTCAAAGCTGGAAGAATAAACCTCTCTTACATACTCTTCAAGCGTATATCCGTACTGCTGCTGCATTGCCTCGTCCACTTCTTCACGGCTCATACCGCTTTCTTCATAGTCTGCGTATGTCGCTTCGGTATCGTATGCGATCAAAGCTTCTACGAAATTGTCTACCGTTGTTTTTGCGTACTCTTCATCGGCATACATGCTGTATGTACCGTCTTCATGAAATTCCAAAACCATCTTCAGATCAAACGCTACATCCATGTCCTCATAGTCTGAACCCATCTCACTCTTCATAACGGAAGAATAATCCAATACTGTCTCCCATGTTCCGATCAGTTCCTTTGATGTGTCGCCGCATGCACACAATGAAAATGCAAGTACCATCATCATGAGCATAGCGAAAATTCTTTTACACTTTTTCATTTTTCCCTCCATATTGCAAGTTTATCTTGCTGTTTTTATTCCTAGAAGATTATAATACCATATTTCAATATTGTCAATCTATTGTTAATAGTATGATTAAAATTCCAATCGTTTTACTGGAATTTTACGCATTCGTCTCTTCTCCAAATGCCATTTTGGTAAATCTCCAGGAATCACGGCACATTCTCTGCAAATCGTATTCCGCTTCCCAGCCAAGCTCTTCTTTTGCCTTGGTGGCGTCCGCATAGCAGGTCGCAATATCCCCGGCGCGGCGCGGTTTGATTTCATAGGGAATATGCACGCCGTTCGCCGCCTCAAACGCTTTAACAATGTCCAGTACGGAATATCCCTTTCCCGTCCCCAGATTGTAAATATTGACGCCTTTAGAAGCGACGACCTTCTCAATGGCGTTGACATGTCCCTTTGCCAGATCCACCACATGAATATAATCGCGTACTCCCGTGCCGTCGGGCGTATCATAATCGTTGCCGAAGACGCCCAGACAGGGCAGCCTGCCGATTGCTACCTGTGTGATATAGGGCATCAGATTGTTGGGAATGCCGTTAGGACGTTCTCCGATCAGACCGCTTTCATGAGCGCCGATCGGATTGAAATAGCGTAACAATACGACGCTCCAATCGGGATCAGGCACACAAAGATCCGATAAAATCCGCTCCAGCATCAGCTTGGTCGTACCGTAAGGATTCGTCGTACTGAGCGGAAAATCCTCTTTGATCGGCACAGTCTTTGGCGCGCCGTATACGGTTGCCGAGGAGCTGAAAATAATTTTTTTGCAGTCATATTCCTTCATCAGTTCGCAAAGCTGTAACGTACCTGTCAGATTATTATGATAATATAACAGCGGTTTTTGCACCGACTCTCCTACCGCTTTCAAGCCCGCGAAATGAATGACCGCATCGATCTTATGTTCTTCAAAAACCGGGCGCATGGATTCCTGATCCAGCATGTCCGCTTTATAAAACGCGATCTTTTTCCCCGTAATCTTTTCAATCTTATCCACCACGTCAATCTGTGAATTAAAAAGATTATCAAAGACAACCACTTCATGCCCCTTGTTTAATAATTCCACGCAGGTATGTGACCCGATATAGCCCGTACCGCCTGTTACCAGTATTTTCATAGTCGTTTTCCTTCCTTATCGTTTCGTCTTCTCTATTTTACTCCAATTATTCCGGCATGAAAACCCCGTAAAATACACTTCTTTTTATTTGACTTTCTGCGGGCTTTCCATTATTATTCATATTTGGCAGCCATTTGATGCGGTCAAAAGCAGAAAATAAGCTGTACATACTTATCAAAAGAAAAGAGGATTTCCATGAAAATACTGAAAGAAAAATGCCCCGGACTGCTGCTCTGCCTTGCCATTGCGGTTCCTTCCTGGTTTCTGGGCAAAAAATTCCCCATTATCGGCGGTCCGGTCATCGCCATTCTTGCCGGTATGATCCTGACACTGCTCATCAGGGATAAAACCGTTTTTGAAAGCGGTATTAAATTCACTTCCAAAAAAATTTTACAATGGGCGGTTATTCTGCTTGGCTTCGGACTAAACTTAAACGTCATCTTAAAAACAGGCGCGCAGTCCCTGCCGATCATCCTCGCAACAATCAGTACTTCCCTGATTATTTCCTTTGTACTCTGCAAAACCCTGCACATTCCGGGTAAAATTTCCACCCTGGTCGGCGTAGGTTCTTCCATTTGCGGCGGCTCTGCCATCGCGGCTACGGCTCCCGTCATTGATGCGGATGACGAGGAGGTCGCTCAGGCGATCAGCGTAATCTTTTTCTTTAATGTGCTCGCCGCACTGATTTTTCCAAATCTGGGCGCGCTGATCGGTTTTGATCCCACAAGCGGAGAAGCATTCGGTATCTTTGCGGGTACGGCAATCAATGATACTTCTTCCGTTACCGCGGCTGCTTCTACCTGGGACGCCATGTACAACCTCGGCTCCCGGACGTTGGATAAAGCCGTTACCGTCAAACTGACCCGTACCCTTGCGATCATCCCAATCACTCTGGTCCTTGCCCTGATCCGCACCAAAAAAGAAAAGGACGCAGAAAACGGAAAAGTAGATATGAAAAAATCTTTCCTTTTTTCATCCTCTATTTCGTTCTTGCCTCCGTCATTACTACGATCGCCACAAACCTCGGCGTCCCTGCTTCGGTATTCAGCCCGGTCAAGGAATTGAGCAAATTCTTTATTGTCCTTGCCATGGCGGCAATCGGCATCAATACAAATATTGTAAAATTAGTAAAAACCGGCGGTAAACCGATCCTGATGGGGCTTTGCTGCTGGATCGGCATAACCGGAGTCAGTCTGTTATTACAGCATATTTTGGGAATCTGGTAAGCGCTTTAGACGTCTTCCAGCCTATAGCATTTTTTATCCCCAGCCTTTGCCCTGTCAATCTGAAACTGCTGAATGCGGGCATACTGCTCTGTTTTGAATTTAAGACGCCCTGCGAAAGCTGCTGCGTCATCAAACATACCGGATCTGCGAAGCAGATCCACAATCCGCAGTTTCAGTTCGGGCAGTTCCCGTTTCGGCACTTTGGAGGCGTCCACCTCGTTATAGCAGGAAAGCGCCCTCTTGCGGCAGACAATCGCCGTCACGTCCAGTTTCTCATCGTCGCACACCCACGCAGCGCAGAGAAAAGCATCCCCCGCCTTTTTATATTCTTTACAGTGCTGGTAAATCAGCGCCAGCTTGACAAAGCGTTTCCCGAGCTCCGGCAGCCCCGCGATTCCCGCGCAATTGACATATTCCTTTGAATCAATATATTTTTCTTCATACTCCGGCATCGGTTCGGAAGTGGAAAAAACATTTCTGCAATAATCGCACTTGTGCACCCACAAAGGCATAGCACTTCTGCGTACCTCCGGCGGTCTGAAATCCAGATCGGCGGTTCCCCGGCTGGAAGCCATCGCAAGGATCGTTACCTCGTTGCTTCTGCCGCAAATATTACATTCCATGCTCTTTACCGCAAATTTTGACACGTCTGTTCCCTCCCAATACGTCTATTCTGTTTCCTATTTTAGCAAATTCCTCTTTTTTCTTCAATATAAACTATGGTATGATTATCATATAAAGAAACAAACGGAGGTTTACATAAATATGGCTGAGACATTTGCAAAAGATACTTCCCAAAGAAGCAAAAAAGATTGGGCAATCGCCCTGATTGTGCTCCTCGTAGGATTGATCATCGCCCATTTGGGCGTTTCCATGTTTTTGGTATCCGCCATGGGCACGGATACCTTCACGGTATTTATCCAGGGACTCTCCCTGACCTGTCAAAAAATAACAGGCACGGGATTTCCCACCGTCGGAACGGTACACGTGGTCATCCTGTGCCTGATTATGGTCATTATGCTGTTTACGACAAAGGGCTATATCAAGCCCGGAACGGTCATCTGCGCCTTCTGCGGCGGACCGATCATCGACCTTTTCAACCTGCTGCTCTCTCCCCTGGTCAATGAGGAAAGCCCTGTTTATGTACGCGCCGCCGTCATGGTAGCGGGCTGCGTAATTTTGTCAGCGGGCATGTCCATAGTCATCAACAGCGAAGCCGGAACCGGTCCCAACGACCTGATCGCCATTGTGATCTCCGACAAGCTGCCAAAGGTACAGTTCCGTTTCGTCCGCATTGCCTGTGACGTATGTTTTATCATCATCGGCTTTCTCCTCGGCGGCGTAGTCGGCATCGGCACCGTAGTCGCCGCGTTCCTGACCGGACCCCTGGTACAATTCTGGCTGCCCAAAACAAAAGCGCTCATCAGCAGGCTGCCTTATCAATAAAACAATATCTGTCTTTTTACTGCTGGCGCAGCGCTTCGGCAAGCTTTTTAATTTCTTCCCTGTTGGCATCGCTTAACGTAGATCTGACGGAAACAACCGGCTCTGCAATCTCGATTTCTTTCATGGTCTCCAGCATGGCGCGCATCTGCTTTGCCGCCATGGGAGCCCAACTGCCGTTTTCCATTAACGCGGCTTTACGTTTCTGATAATTTTTTGCCTTCAAATGATGCAGAAACTCTTCCATGGGCGGGAATACGCCGCCATCGTAGGTAGCCGCTGCTAACACAATCCGGTCGTAACGGAAAGCATCCTCTACCGCTTCCGCCATATCCTCTCTTGCAAGGTCGCAGACGGACACCTTTTCCTCCCCGGCTTTTTTCAATTCCTCCGCCAAAAGTTTCGCCGCTTCCCCGGTATTGCCGTAAACGGAAGCATAAGCGATGAACACGCCCTTATCCTCGGGTTCGTAACTGCTCCATGTCTGATATTTTCCGATATAATAAGCAAGATTCTCCTTTAAAACCGGTCCGTGCAGCGGGCAGATCGTCTGAATATCCAGTCCTGCCGCCTTCTTTAACAGCATCTGCACCTGTACGCCGTATTTACCGACGATATTAAAATAATATCTTCTCGCCTCGCACGCCCAGTCTTCCTCCGTATCCAGCGTTCCGAATTTACCGAAAGCGTCCGCAGAAAACAGTATTTTTTCCTTTTTCTCATAAGTGACCATAACCTCGGGCCAATGAACCATGGGCGCCATATAAAATACAAGCGTATGCTCCCCTAAAGAAAGTTCCTCTCCCTCCGCCACTACTATTTTTTTATCTTCCGAAACGGCGGAGAAAAACTGTGCAATCATCGGAAAGGTCTTTGCATTTCCCACGATTTTCGCATCAGGGTATTTATCCATAAATTTGCTGATCAATGCGCCGTGATCCGGCTCCATATGGGAAACAACCAGATAGTCGGGCGTCCTGCCGCCCAATCCCTTTTCCAGATTGGAAAACCATTGCGCTTCCGCCCTGATGTCCGCCGTATCCATAACGGCAACCTTCTCGTCCAAAATCACATAAGAATTGTAAGACACTCCGTTAGGCACTGCATACTGACTTTCAAATAAATCGATATCGTGGTCGTCCACCCCGATATACTTCACGTTTTCACTGATAAACATTTTACTACCTCCATCTTTTTGTTTATATGAAGCTGTGCTACCTTTTCTAAAAATTCTACCATTATATGGCTTGATCCGCAACTGCCGGATCATGATATGACTGCAGATATTGATAATCATTTGAGATTATATACAAAACACTGCATATAGCGGTATGGATTTTAAACCATCCCTTTCACCAAAATTTTTGAGAGAAAACCGAATGGTATACGCCGGTTTATATGAATCCACAAATACACTGAGACTGCGGGAGCGTACATGCTCTCCTTTTTTTACTTCAATCCCTATAATCTGATTTTCCTTTTGTAATACAAAGTCCAGTTCTGCCGTACTTTTGCTTTGCCAATAATACAAAGGATAGCCTTTTGCCGCAAGCTGTTGCGCTACATAATTTTCCGTTACGGCTCCCATAAAAAGATTTCCCTCTCCCGACAAAACAGTCTGGGCAGAAATACCCGATTTCATCACCAAAAGTCCGATATCCGCCATATATATTTTAAATGCCGACAAATCGGCATACACGGAAATCGGTTCAAAGGCTTCGTTTAAACGCTGGCATTTCAAAATAACACCTGCCAGATTCAGCCATTCGATGGAAGCGCCAAATATAGCAGCCGTGCCGCCTTTTTGCACAACCTTATATTGAAACTTTTTATTCTCCTTGGCGAGCTGTGCCGGAATAGAATTATAGCAGGCGCGGATTTTCACACTTTCCGTATTGCTGGAATATTTTGCCATATCCGCTATATAGTTATCCAAAATCCCATTTTGCACCAAAGATACATCCAAAAAGCTTTTCTGATTCAGAAAAGCATTGATACATGCAGGCATACCTCCAACAATCAGATATTCCCTATACAACTCAACGGCTTCTTGATGAAGCGCTTCAGGCAATGCCTCCATTGTTTCATATGCGCGGCGGATTTCCTCACTGAGCAATTCCCTTCCTCTTGCCCACAAATATTCTTCAAAATCAAAAGGATACAATGTAAGCGTCTCAACTTTTCCGACAGGAAACGAATACCGGCTGCGGTTGATTGCCACTCCCAAAAGACTGCCTGCTGCCGCAATGTGAAATTCCGGTGTCTCTTCACAAAAATATTTTAAGGAAGTCAAAGCTCTTTCACAGGATTGAATTTCATCAAAAATAATCAGTGTCTCTCCGGCTATGATTTTTTCTCCCGTGGATACCTCAAGGTAGCGCAGGAGTTTTTCCGGAGAAATATTATCTCCAAAATAAGATGCCACCGAATAATTTGTTTCCAAATTGACATAAACAACATTTTGGAAGTGTTCTTCTCCAAACTTACGCAACAGGTAAGTCTTTCCCACCTGTCTTGCCCCATTGATGATCAAAGGAAGCCTTTTCTTCCCTTTATCCTTCCATGCAAGCAACTGAGATTCAATCTTTCTCTTCATATGCTACGCCTTCTTTCAGATGCTTAAATTTTAACAATAAGCAACAGTTAAGTCAAGAAAAATCAATTTTTTATGATTTTTCTTGACTTAACTGTTGCTTTACTTACCTATACAATTGATAAATTAAACTAAGGATTTTTTTCGTTACAACTTTTATTTCAAGTAGTTGCGGCAGAAAACAAATCATTTATTACTTTAAAGTTGAACGATACGCCATTTTTAGAGAGGCGTTCAACTAACATGATTGTTTTAAAACCATCATGTTACATCTGCTCCACAATTCATCTTTATATGGAAACACATCTTTATCAATACTTCTTTCAACAAAGCCGACTTTTTCATAACATTGTTTCGCTAACGCGTTTTCATTGAAAACATTTAGTTGAACCGCATTTGCGCCGGTTATCTGAAAGGCATATTGCAAAGCCAGATTCAGCATTTCTTTTCCGTAACCTTTTCCACGTTTCGCCTTATCAACAATTACAAATTTAAGAAAACCGATATTGTCTGTTGTATTGACGGAGTAACAGAAGAAGCCTACTGCCTGTCCGTCATTTTCAGTTGCTATATAAGCGTTGTCCGTCCAGTCTACAGCGTTTTTCTCTAAAAAAACATGGAAAGACTGTTGCGTGATTGGATATGGTAAGCGGTTTGCACACCAAAAGGCATGGGTTCTTTCGTCATCAACCCATTTTGATACATATTCGTAATCCTTGCCTGGTATATATGGTCGGATTCTCATAAATGGAATCTCCTCTCTGAAAACATCCGGTTAAATTCTTCCATACACATCGGCTTCGCATAATCAGAAATTGGTCTAATTGCACAGAAATATGGTTCTATCATATCCAAATCTCTTATATCCTCATGAACAACCGATAAAGATGCTACTGTTTCTTATGGTATGACGTTAGATGCTGGTAAATTTGCCTTAGAAAATACATATCAAGGTGTTGTCTCCATTGATAAACTCAAAAATCTCCATTTTTATCCCCATAACAACTTAAATAACTGATATCCCCTCTAAATTCAACATTTACAGCACTTTTCTATAATTCATACGGCGTAATCTGATATACATAATAATTGAGCCAGTTGCTGTAGAGATTGTTGCTGTGGCTCCTCCACTGCAAACGGGGGCGCTGCGTCGGATCATCGTCCGGAAAGTAATTCTTGGGAACCGCAATGGTAAGCCCCTTGTTGACATCCCTGAAATACTCGTCCCGCAAGGTCAGCCTGTCATACTCCGAATGCCCCATGACGAAAAACTGCTTTCCGTTCCCTGCCATGGCGAGGTACACGCCCACCTCATCGGATTCCGCCAGAACCGTAAGCGCCTCGCAGTTGTGGATATCCTGCGCCGATACCTCCGTATGGCGGCTGTGAGGCGCCATAAAGTAATCGTCAAAGCCTCTGACAATGGGAATCTTCCGGTTCATAACCTTATGCTCAAACACGCCGAACACCTTGTTGGGTAAAATGTGCTTGGGCAGTCCGTAATGGTAATAAAGTCCCGCCTGCGCTCCCCAGCAGATATGAAAGGTCGAAGTCACATTGGTCTTGGACCACTCCATCACTTCCACCAGTTCTTCCCAATAATCCACTTCTTCATATTCCATATGCTCCACCGGCGCGCCTGTAATAATCAGCCCGTCGAATTTTTTATCCTTGATATCATCAAAGGATACATAAAATTTATTCAGATGATTCGCCGATGTGTTTAAGGAAATATGGCTTTTCATATTCAGGAAAGTCACATCCACCTGCAGAGGCGTATTAGACAGGGCGCGCAGCAATTGTAACTCCGTATCCTGCTTGACCGGCATTAAATTCAGAATACAGATCTGCAGCGGTCTGATATTTTGATGCAGCGCCCTGTATTCATCCATTACAAATATATTTTCATTTTCCAGTATCTCCTTTGCCGGGAGATCGCTTTGTGTCTTAATCGGCATATCTGTTCCTTCTTTTTCTTAATGTTCTATTATACTAACACCTTTTAGGGAAAACGTAAACCCACATCATACAGCCCCGCTTCATTTCCGGCATACGGTCGCGCTTCATTGCAAATATGCAGCCGCAGCTTGTCGCAAACCTAAAGCATCTTTAGAAACTCCTCTTCCGAAATAATCGGTATGCCGAGTTCTTTTGCTTTTTTGTTTTTGCCGGAGGCGGACGTCACGTCGTTGTTAATCAGATAATCCGTCTTGCCCGAAACGCTTCCCGACACCTTTCCGCCTTTGCTTTCGATCAGTTCCCTGACTTCATTCCGGTTGGCAAAATGCTCGACACTTCCGGTAATCACAAAAGTCTTGCCCGCAAAAATCTGCTCGTTCGTGTTTGCAGCCGTTTTTGTTATCCGCAGTTCTTTCATCAGATCCTCTACGGACGCCAGTTTCTTTTCATCCCGGAAAAAGCCGTAAATGCCTTCGGCAAGTACTTCTCCGATCCCTTCGACTTCCGATAACTCTTCCACTGTGGCAGACTTTATCGAATCGTAATCGTCATCAAACGCCCTGCAAAGCATTTTCGCGTTCGCCACGCCGATGCCGCTGATTCCGATTCCATATAGCAATCGCACCAGCGTCGTATCTTTTGCCTTTTCTATGGAATCGATCAGATTTTGATAGGATTTTTCTCCAAAGCCTTCCATGGTCGTGATCTCCTCCCGGTAGCGGTTCAGCCGGAAAATATCCGCAAAGTCATGGATAAAGCCTTTCCCGATAAACTTTTCCAGCGTCGCTTCGGATAAGCCGTCGATATTTAGCGCGTCTCTGCTGACAAGCAGAGTAAACGCCTTGATTTTCTTCGCTTCACAGTCATAGTTGGGGCAGACCAGCGTCTCCGCGTCGTTTTCCTTGCTGATAATGGTTTTTGCGCCGCAGACGGGACAAAACTCCGGGATCTTCAGATTGCCGCTTCCGGTAAGATTTTCCGCGATCTGCGGAATAATCATATTCGCCTTATAGACCTTGATCCGGTCCCCGATGCCCAGTCTCAGCGATTTCATAATGCTTAGATTGTGCACGCTCGCCCGGGATACCGTAGTCCCTTCCAGCTCCACCGGCTCAAAGATCGCTACCGGGTTGATCAGCCCCGTCCGGCTGGGGCTCCACTCGATTTCCTTTAGCGTCGTCTCCGCCGTTTCGTCCGCCCATTTAAAGGCGATGGAATCTCTCGGAAACTTTGCCGTCCTGCCCAGGGATGCGCCGTAATCCATATCGCAGTAGGTCAGCACCAGCCCGTCCGAAGGCACGTCGTAATCCGTGATTTTTTGTGCAAAACCTTCAACCGCCTCCAAAATCGTCCCGGGCGTTACCCTCACATATTCCACCACGTCGAACCCCTGCTCCTTCAAAAACCGGAACTGATTCTCCCTGTCGTTACCAAAATCCACCTCTTTGCCATCCTCCTCGGCGCTTACCAGCGCAAAGGCAAAGAGGCGCACATTTCTTTTTGCCGTAATTTCATTGTTTAACTGTCTTACGGACCCGCTGCACAGGTTCCTCGGGTTTTTGTATTTGGCTTGTGCATCCGCAATTTCTTCATTTACCTTTGCAAAATCCGAATAGGTGATGACAGCCTCGCCTCTTAAAATCAACCTGCCCTGAAAAGCGATCCTGTGGGGAATGTTTTTAAACACCTTTGCGTTATTGGTAATGACTTCCCCGACTTCGCCGTTGCCTCTTGTCACGGCTTTTGCCAGCGCTCCGTTTTCATAGGTTAAAACGATCGTCAAGCCGTCCAGCTTCCATGACAGCAGCCCTTCCTTTCCGTTCAGCCAGCTTTGCAGCTCCTCCCTGCTCTTTGTCTTTGCCAAAGACAGCATGGGCTTTTCGTGACGTTCCTTGGGCAGCTCGTCGACGGCTTCATAGCCGACGCTGACCGTAGGGCTGCCGGAAAGGGTCATTCCGGTTTCTTCTTCCAGCGCCGTCAGCTCGTCATACAGCGCGTCGTATTCAAAATTGCTCATGATCTCTCTGTCCTCGGCATAATACGCCTTCGCAGCCTCGTTCAGTTGTTCGATCAGTTGTTTCATCCTTTCAATCCTGTCCATAACCGTCTCCCGTTCTACTCGTTTTATTGCCCCGATTGCAAAGTATTTTTGATCTGAAGCCCCGCAATTTCATACAGCTCTTCCAGCTCTTTTCCCTTCAGCACGCGATATTCCCCGGGCTTTAGTTTATCAAGGGTCACATTCGCCACCCGGATTCGCTTTAAAGCGTGCACCTCATAGCCCAGCTCCCTGCACATCCGGCGGATCTGCCGGTTCAGCCCCTGGGTCAGAATGATACGGAAGGTAAATTTTCCGATTTGCTCCACCTGACAGGGTCTTGTCCGTTTAGCAAGCTCCGACAAATATACGCCTTCCGACATCCCTTTTATAAATTCGTCGGTAATCTCGCTTTTTACTTTGACCACATATTCCTTTTCATGCCGGTTCGCACCGCGCATCAGCGCGTCGATCAAATCCCCGTCGTTGGTCAAAAGAAGCAGTCCCTCGGAATCTTTATCCAATCTTCCGGCATAGGTTACCCGCACCGGATATTTCAGCTCATCGCTTAAAAGCTTATCCGCATGCTTATCCCGCTCGGAACAGATCACACCCACCGGCTTATAATAAGCGAGCACCGCCGTATCCTGTCTGCCTGCGATGATTTTGCCCTGAAAGCAGACCTTATCGCCCCGTTCCACCTTTGTGCCGGGTCTTGCGATCCTGTCATTGACCGTTACCTGACCGGTTTCAATCAGCTTATCCGCATCCCTTCTGGAACAGATTCCCGCCTGCGCCAAATATTTATTTAAACGTATTTCCTTTTCGTTCGTTTGAAATTGTTTTTTCCCGCTCATCGGCATTCCCGTTTTTTTAATCTTGTTTCAATCCTGTTTCCGTTTTATTTTCTCTATTTTTATCCTTAACTATCATACTTTAAATTGATATTTTTTTCCAGTATAAATCCGTTTCTTTTCGGTCATAGTATGAGTGTAGGCATCTTTTTTGGAAGGAGGCATTCACATGCGAAACAAAGTTTTTGACTGTATCGTTTTGACCATCGTCATTATCGGTGCAATTAACTGGGGACTGATCGGCTTTTTTGATTTCAATCTGGTCGCTGCGATCTTTGGCAGCATGAGCTGGATTTCCAGAATCATCTATGCGCTGGTAGGTCTTGGCGGACTTTATTTAATCAGTTTCTATACCAGCCTTGGTTCCGGCGAAGCCTAAGCCCGTATCAAACTGCATAGAACTACCCGTTGATAAAAAGCGGATGACAGCGCCTCGCGCCTGTTGTCCGCTTATATTTTAAATTCTTTCATATCCATTGACAAACCACCGGAATTTTTGTATGATAAATACGCTTTAGCGATTTAAAGCGTGACAACCGGAGCCGCCGGTAACAATGGAGGAAAGAAAATGAACACTACGAACTGCAATGAAAGAACTTTGATGGATTACTGCCCCGATATCAAGGTGGTCGACTGTACCATGCGGGACGGCGGACTGGTAAACAATTTTGCGTTTACCGATGAATTTGTAAAGGATTTATACGAGGCGAATATCAAAGCCGGCGTTGATTATATGGAATTTGGCTATAAAGCTTCCAAAGAATTATTTGATCCCAAAGATTTCGGCAAATGGAAATTCTGCGACGAAAAGGATATCCGCGCCATTGTAGGCGAAAACAACTCCCCTTTGAAAATTTCCGTTATGGCGGATGTGGGAAGGTGCGATTATAAAAAAGACATTCTGCCGAAAAAGGACAGCGTCATTGACCTGATCCGCGTGGCAACCTATATCCACCAGATTCCCACCGCCATCGAAATGATTGAGGATTTTAAACAAAAGGGCTATGAGGTAACGGTCAATATCATGGCGGTATCCAAGGTAAACTCCGATGATCTGGACGCAGGCTTAAGACTCCTTTCCAAGAGCAGCGTCGATGTGATTTATCTTGTAGACAGCTTCGGCTCCTTCTACCCCGAACAGATCACAAAGCTCTCTCAAAAATATGTGGAAATTGCCAACGCTTCCGGAAAGATTGTCGGCATCCACGCCCACAACAATCAGCAATTAGCATTTGCTAACACTATTGAAGCGCTCCGCAACGGCGTCTGTCTGCTGGACGCAACCGTAAACGGCATGGGGCGCGGCGCAGGAAACTGTTACTCCGAATCGCTGTTGAGTTTTCTGAAGAATCCCAAATACGACGTGCTCCCGATTATCCGCTTTGTGGAGAAGCATATGCTGAAGCTGAAAGCAGAAGGCGCCGTATGGGGCTATGATATTCCTTATCTTCTGACGGGTATTTTAAACAGCCATCCTTCCACGGCGATTAAATTTATCAAAGACGGCAGAACCGATTACTGCAAACTGATGCAGGAATTGATGGATATGGAATAAAGAGCATTATAAAAAGGGGCTGTCGCATTTATAAATTTTTGTATGGATCACGGAAACACGCT
>OLSX01000167.1_pt1 | contig 63539 bp, 61 predicted proteins | sample 1673141 | NCBI WGS metagenome assembly OLSX01 (sample SAMEA3136759, study PRJEB25190) | human gut metagenome | biome: human gut; feature: human-associated habitat; material: faeces | place: Austria | collected 2013 | reverse complement strand
AATTCTATTTCCGATTCATTAAAGTGATAAGCGATAAGTTGTCCATTCCATACCCAAACGATGCTGGAAAAAAGCGTAATTGAATTTAATCAATCACGCCTTTTAACTCAGTTTTCTTTTTTAACCTGATCTGCTAATCTGCCATAAATTTCTGTCATATGGTAAAGCTTTTCAGCCAGTTTATCTGTAAATACACTTTCAGCTGCACGCCATGTCCAGTTTCCTCCTAATGTAGAAGGCGTATTCATACGTGCTTCATTGCCTAAGCCAAGAATATCCTGCATCTGAATGACCGCAAGATCAGATACGCTGCCATAAGCACTGCGGATAAAGCCCCAGTTATAACCTTCTTTTTTATCTAAGTGCATGTATTCAATCGCATGGTCTGCAAAGCCTTCTGGTGCATCGTCCATCCAGCCCATAATTGTTTCATTGTCATGTGTACCTGGATAAACAACAGAATTATTTGTGTAAAGATGTGGAAGATAGCCGGATCCTGTGTCACGTGGATCAAAAGCAAACTGTAATACTTTCATTCCTGGATAGCCTGTATCTTTTACCATCTGAATCACTTCTGGTGTTAAGAAACCAAGATCTTCTGCAATAATACTGACTTTTCCAAGCTTTTCTTCAATTGTACGGAATAGTTCATATCCTGGTCCCTTTTTCCATACACCATTACGAGCAGTTTTATCTCCATACGGAATACAGAAATACGATTCAAAACCACGGAAATGGTCAATTCTTAAAATATCCACAAATTCAAACTGATAGCGGACTCGATTGACCCACCATGTGTAATCGTCATCCTTCATTTTATCCCAGTTATAAAGCGGATTTCCCCATAACTGCCCGTCTGCTGAGAAAGCATCTGGCGGACAGCCTGCAGCACCTGTCGGTTTCATATCTTCGTCCAGCTGGAACAATTCCGGATTACCCCAGATATCACTGGAATCAGGTGAAACATAGATCGGAACATCTCCGATAAGATACACTCCATGTTTCCGTCCGTACTCTCTCATCTTTTTCCATTGATGGAAGAAGAAATACTGCAGACCTAAATAGAATTCAACTTTCTTCTGTAAACGGACTTTTTCATTCTCCAGTGTTTTTGTGTCATGTTTGCGAATGTCTTCTTCCCATGTTGTATAAGCCTGTCCTTTATGATCATCTTTTTCAGCCATAAACAAGGCATAGTCATTAAGCCAGTAAGCATTGTCACGCAAGAAAGATAAATAATCTTCTGTCTGAACTGCGGAAAGTCTTTCCACGGCCTTTCTCAGTACAGTAAAACGTGTATTGTAAATCTGTGCATAATCCACACAGTTTACGTCTGTACCGTAATTCTCATTTACATATTCTTCTTTCTCAAGATAACCCTCGTCACACAAATCATCTAAATCGATAAAATACGGATTTCCGGCATTTGAAGAAAATGACTGATATGGAGAATCACCATATCCTGTTGGCCCGATTGGAAGAACCTGCCAATAGGTTTGACCGCTTTTTTCAAGAAAGTCAATAAAATCACGTGCTCCCTTCCCCAAAGTACCAATTCCGTACTTTGAAGGCAATGAGCTGATTGGCATTAAAACACCTGCACTTCTTTTCATAAATTACCCCTTTAACCTTTAACTGCGCCAGCCGCAACACCTTTAATAATATATTTTTGACAGCTGAGGTAGAAAATAACGACTGGAATTAAAGCAAGGATCAACGCTGCCATAATCGCCCCCATATCAACTGAACCATAAGAACCTTTCATATACTGAATAACAATTGAAATTGTCTTATACTTTTTCAGATCTAGTACAAGGTACGGTAACAGGAAGTCATTCCATATCCACATTGTCTCCAGAATTCCTACTGAAATATATGTTGGTTTCATGATTGGTACAACAATTCTGAAGAAAGTCTGTAGTGGCGTACATCCATCAATCATAGCTGCTTCTTCAATTTCAATAGGAATGGATCGAACAAAGCCAGTGAACATAAATATTGCCAGTCCTGCGCCAAATCCCAGATATACTATTATGATACCAAAAGGATTGGTTAATTGTAACATATTTGCGACAAGTGACAATGTATACATAACCATCTGAAATGGAACAACCATACTGAACAGGCACAAAACGTAAATCATTTTTGTCCACCATGTCTTTACTCGTGTTATAAACCATCCGCACATACTGCAGAATAACAGAATCGCAGCTACTGAAAATACCGTAATAAATACTGTCCAGCCTACAGATTGCAGCAATCCATATTTACCTATTGCAGCACCGTAGTTTTCCCAGCCAACAAATGTTTCATTACTTGGAAGCTGGAATGGCTGTAAATTGATTGAATTTTTATTTTTGAAGGAATTCCATAAAACAATAAAGACCGGCATGATCCAGAAAATGCACAAAAATGTCAGAAAAGTACTGCCAATAATTCCATTTTTCCTATTTTTTTCATGCATATTACTGTTGAACCTCCTTTGACTTTGTAAAGTATTGCTGCAAACCAGCCATCACAATAACAATTAAGAAGAAGATAACAGCTTTCGCCTGACCTACCCCTTCAAAGCCGACACGACCATAGAATGTCTGATAAATATTAAGAGCCATTAATTCTGTCTGTTTCATCGGTGCCCCACCTGTCAAAGCAAGGTTTTGATCAAACAGTTTGAAACCGTTTGTCAATGTTAAGAAAGTACAGATTGTAATACTAGGCATCATCATTGGCAAAGTAACTCTGAACAGTTTCTGTACACCATTAGCTCCGTCAATTTCAGTTGCTTCCATAACGTCTGTAGGAATTGCCTGCAAACCTGATATGTAGATAATCATCATATATCCAATCTGTTGCCAGCACACAAGAATGACCAGCCCCCAGAAACCAAGCCTTGCGTTCAGATTTAAGGCTGTATTGAAATGAACAAGAATTCCAGAGAATATTAACTGCCATATGTATCCTAAAACGATACCGCCAATCAGATTTGGCATAAAGAAGACTGTTCTGAAAAGGTTTGTCCCCTTAAGTTTCTGTGTTAGCGCCATAGCCAAGAAGAAAGCAATAATATTAATGATAATGATAGTTGCAATAGCGAAAGCCAGTGTAAGGAAGAAGGAATGCAGATATGTTGCATCTGCAAACAGTTTTCTGTAATTTGCAAGTCCCACAAAATGCGCATCCTTGACGGTTGTAAATTTTGTAAACGACAGATAAATGCCTAGAATGAACGGGATTACAAATCCAATCGCAAAAGCAGCCATGACCGGTATGGTAAAAATCGGCCAATACTTTTTCATGTTTTTCTGCATAAAGACCTCTTTTATAAAAGAAACAGGCTGAGTGCATATCTTATCGCCCAGCCTGTTAACAGCTTATTCAGTCAGAATAATTGATATTATTCAGCTGTAGCCTCTTTTTCAACTTTCCAGTTATCAACAAATGCGGATACAACATTCTTCCAGTTAGCATCTGTCTGATCAGCTGCGTAAACTGTAAGAGCCTGTCCAAGATCATTCTTCCAGTTTTCGGAAGGCATTGTTGTAAAGTTCCAGGATACTGGAGTAGCTGTATTTGCATTTGCCAGCTTGAATAATACGTTTGTAGATTCTGGATTCTTATTGAAAGGAATATTGAAGCCCATCTTATCACCAGATGTCATTGCTTCTACACCCTTATCAGATGTAACACACCAGTACATGAAGTCTAAAGTAGCTTTTTGATCTGCTTCAGAAGCCTGTGAGTTTACACACCAGTAGTTTTCAGTACCCATGCAGATACCTTCGTTTTCATCATCTACACCAAAGTAAATTGGAAGGTAGGCAATGTTTTCATCACCAATTGCCTTTACAGCATCGTATTCCCATGTACCATTCTGGTAGAATACAGCCTTTCCATCTACAAATTCTGCTTCAGACTGATCGCCAGTTGCTGTAGATAACTGAGAAGGATCAATTGTAGAGTTGTTAATGTACAGATCCCAAACAGCCTTGTAGTTGTCTAAATACTTTCCTGAAAGTTCATCTTTGTTATCAACACCGTCTGCCTGATATTCATAGTAAATTGGCAGATTAGCTAAATGTGTCTTAAATCTCCAGTCACTGGATCCATCCATGCCTGGAGAGGTAAATGCACTGAATCCAAGTTCATCTTTACGAGCTGTAATATCTTCTGCAACTTCCTTCAGCTTATCGAAAGAAGTGATTTCAGAAGCATCATATCCAGCTTTCTTTAACAATGCGTTATTCGTAATAAGACCATAGGCTTCTGTAACATAGCCAATACCCGCAACCTTATCGCCATCTTTCAATTCATATGCCTTGTTTGTAAGTTCCTTATCTACATCTGTTCCAGAAAGATCCGCACAATAGTCCTTCCATGAAGCAAGACCTACAGGTCCGTTTACCTGGAATAATGTAGGAGCTTCACTTTTTGCCATTTCAGATTTCAATGTCTTTTCATATTCACCAGATGCAGCTGTTAATACTGTTACTGGAACACCTGTTTCCTCAGTATATTCCTTTGCCAGATCCTGCCAGTATTCATCAGCTTCAGGTTTGAAATTAAGATAGTAAACTCTTCCCTTAGAGTCTGAGCCAGTAGCAGAAGTTCCACTTGCACTGCTACAGCCAGCGATCATCGTAGCTGCTAAAGCCATCGATATGATAGATTTTCTGTTCATTTTATCCTCCTTGAACAATTCATGACACCTGTCAATTGAAGTATAATGATTTTACGAATATTCCTCCGGATGAATATTTATGAAACCGTTTACAACTTGCATTCTATATTAGTTCAACTATTTCTTTTTTACAATACTTTTGTGTTAATTTTATGAAATTCTTTTCACATTTTTCTCACAATTCTTTTTTTACTTCCAGATTTTTTCCTTCTGCATCAAATACATGAATGACTGCAGGTTCAAATGTAAACTGAATTGTTTCTCCCATACGGAAGTTTCTGTTACTGTTGCCCTGGGTATCAACAATCATGACACCTTCTTTTTCCTGAACACGAATATGAACGTTGATATGTGATCCCATCATTTCACTGACATCTACAGTTGCCTGAATCATCTGGCCTTCGCGCTGAGTCAATTCCATATGTTCTGGGCGAACGCCAATTGTAACCTTTTGTGCCTCTACACCTTTCGCAGCCATCTTTGCTTCCTTTTCAGGTGAAAGTTCAATTTTTACACCATCCAGCTCAACATAGTATTTCACCCCATCTTTGATCAGTTCTCCATCAAAGAAGTTCATCATAGGCACCCCAATAAAACCTGCCACAAAAAGATTGACAGGTGTGTCATATACCTGCTGCGGAGTACCAATCTGCTGAACGACACCATCCTTCATGATAACAATACGATCTCCCAGGGTCATTGCTTCTGTCTGATCATGTGTGACATAAATGAACGTTGTATCAATACGTGATCTTAGCTTGATGATTTCAGCACGCATCTGATTACGCAGCTTTGCGTCCAGGTTAGATAAAGGTTCATCCATTAACAGCACTTTTGGTTCTCTTACAATGGCACGCCCAATAGCAACTCTTTGTCTTTGACCACCAGAAAGTGCTTTAGGTTTACGATCCAGATATTCTGTTATACCAAGTATTTCCGCTGCTTCATCTACTTTTTTCTTAATCTCTTCTTTCGGCATTTTTCTCAGTTTCAGTGGAAATTCCATATTCTGTCGAACTGTCATATGCGGATAAAGCGCATAGCTCTGGAATACCATAGCAATGTCGCGGTCTTTCGGTTCGATATCATTCATAAGTTTATTGTCAATGTAAAGCTCGCCTTTTGTAATTTCCTCAAGACCAGCTACCATGCGTAATGTTGTTGATTTACCACATCCCGATGGACCGACAAGTACAATAAATTCCTTATCTTTGATTTCAAGATTGAAGTCATCTACAGCTAATACTCCTTCGTCTGTTGTTTTCAGATTATTATGCTTGTGATGCCCTTTCTTTTCATTATTCGGATAAATCTTGCAAATGTGTTTTAATTCTAGTGTTGACATACTTTCTCCTTTTAGCCCCACCATAAAGTGGATTATGAGGGATATTTTCCCTTCTGGCATACCTTCTGGCATATCTGTAATCGCTTACAATTATAACTAAGTATATTCTTCATTTTTTTTAAATCAACCATTTTGTGATAGATTTGTGAAAATGTTTGTTAAGGTTTGTTAGATTTGTGCAAGCTTAATGTCAAAACGGTGAGAACACGCAACAAAAAAAACATACCAATAAAGCAAATCGCGGATAGCATGTATGATAAACATGCTGTTTTTTAATAATTAATCAACATTTCCATTAGTTTTATGGTTATTTCAAATAAATTATCAGTTATATTTTTTTCGTTTTCCATGAATATAAATAGATTAGTGTAGTCTTGAAGAATTTCCTTTTTGAAACCTTTATGTTTTCCTAAAAAGAATTTATAACTGCTGCAAAGTTGATCTATTGGCTCTAAATGTTCATATGCTTCTTCTGTATTTGATTTATACATTTCTCTGCTCAACTTCATCTGATTGGCAGTGTAAGTCAATGATGTATCTTCATCACCTATAAGATGACTGCCTGGAACAATATGTTTCTTACATATTTCATAGTTCTTCATTCTTTGAGGTCTTCCGTGATTAACTATCAATGCAAATGATTTCTTTTTATCAGTTGCAATCAGGATACATATTTTATTTCTTGATATTCCTCTAGGTTGTTTTTTAACTTTTTTAATCTTGCCTATTTCATCTTTATATTCAATTTTCGATGCATCTTCATGAACATATGTTTCATCTATAAATACAGGACTATTAAGCACAATATCGTCTTGATAATTTTTTAGTACCTTAAATATTTTTCTCATCCAAATTGAACCTGTAACTGTGGATATTTTAGCAGTTGTACAGGCGGCAGCGACAGTTGTTCCATTCAGGATACATTCAAGAAATGCATACCATGCTTTAATGTTTATTTTTGATGAAAAGAACAGTGTATCAGCTGCAATATTAAAATTCTTTCCGCAACTTTTGCATACAAATCTTTGCGTTCCATTTTTGTCTTTTCCGTTTTTTGAAATATCTGAACAATGACATCTTGGACATTCGATCTGTTTATCTTTCTCAAGTAGACTTTCAAACGCTTTGAAATCATGTAAATGATATTTCTTATAACCATCAAGTATTCTGGATAAAATTTGTACTTCAAAAACATCTTTGATTTTTTCTAAAAGTAAAGACAAATCCTTATAAGAGGAACATCTGGTCTAGCGGTTCATACATTCCTAATATCTTTAAGCAATAACTCAGCTAGGATATAGTCGCCAGACCAAGACCGAAAGGACTGAGTTACTGCTTAAAAACATCCTTTCTCGGTCTGGCTCTTATACTATATGATGATTATTTATAAATATCTATATCCGCGATTTGCTTTATTGGTATGTTTTTATTTGCTTTCTTTTAATATTTCTTTCTGCAGTTTCCATAATGCTTTATATTTGGAAAATGATGATTTAGATATATCTAGTTCTCTACAGCATTCCTCAACCGTTGCATTTGGATTTCTATCAAGATATTCATATACACAGTCTTGTATCTCTTTAGATGATTTTCTTTTCTTCCTGCTGGTCCAGAAGTTATAGACAAGTGTCAAAGAAATATTCAAATCTTTTGCACAATCTTTTGCCAGTCCTTCAGGATGTTCACTCTGCCATTTAGGGACCAGATATCTTGCAGTTTTTTCATATGGAATACATCCCATTGCTTTTCTCCTCTCTCACACAAATTCGCACTGATTTACCAACTTGGTATGAAAGCACAAAAAATGCGTGCAATCGTAATTGATTACACGCATTTTTCGCAATGGTGGTCCCAGGCAGAATCGAACTGCCGACACAAGGATTTTCAGTCCTTTGCTCTACCGACTGAGCTACAGGACCATTGGTTGCGAGGGAAGGATTTGAACCAACGACCTCCGGGTTATGGGCCCGACGAGCTACCAGGCTGCTCTACCTCGCGATAAGATATTTTTTGAGAAAAGCGGAGGAACTGGGATTCGAACCCAGGCGCCGGTTGCCCGACCTACCGGTTTTCAAGACCGGACCCTTCAACCACTTGGGTATTCCTCCATGTAAGTGGACCCTGAAGGACTCGAACCTTCGACCAGTCGGTTATGAGCCGACAGCTCTGACCAACTGAGCTAAGGGTCCAAGTTTGAGCTTTTCTCAAAAGTTATGGTAGCGAGGGTGAGACTCGAACTCACGATCTTCCGGGTATGAACCGACCGCTCTAGCCAACTGAGCTACCTCGCCATAACATGGTCGGGATGGCAGGATTCGAACCTGTGACCCCTTGATCCCAAATCAAGTGCACTACCAAGCTGTGCTACATCCCGATGAATATGGTGCGCCGGACAAGAGTCGAACTCGCAACCTTTTGATTCGTAGTCAAATGCTCTATCCAGTTGAGCTACCGGCGCGTTTTGCACTGAACAGTGCCTAAATAATATATCAAACTTTCTTGAAGAATGCAAGTGTTTTTTTAAACATTTTTTTCATTCTTTTTTAACCAAACCCTTGGCGCTTGTTTATTATAGCAAATATATTTTATTTGTATAGTTTTATTTTTATTATTTTTCCCATTCATTTAAACAGCTTCATTTTTATGTATAAATATGCGTAAAAAAAAAAAATGAGCAGATTTTGCTCATTTTTTCTAAGACCAGAAGATCCAGTTAACAATATACCCAGATAATACTGCTGCTAAAGTAAATGGAACACCAATTCTCATAAAATCTTTTGTACTGACTTCATACCCTTCTTTTTGAAGAATACCAATTCCTGTGATATTTGCAGAAGCTCCTACTGGTGTCAAATTTCCACCAAGCGTAGCTCCAATCGATAATCCAAAATACAGAAGATATGGTTCTACGCCCATTGATGAGGCAATACCACTGACAACAGGAAGCATTGTTGCAACATATGGAATATTATCAACAAAAGCACTTATTACAACAGAAGCAAATACGATTAACGTATACATGCCAAATAAAGAATTACCGCCAACTTTAACAAACGTTTCTGCAATCGCATCAATTACACCTGCTTCCGTAATACCGGCAATAACAATAAACAACCCAGCTAATAACAGTAATGTCTGATAATCAAACTTTTCTTTAAAAATTTCTACAAGAAATGCTGTACTCTTTTGACGAATACTTTCATATATACATCCAATAACCGCAAATGTCATACAGATCAAACCATTTGTAATTGCTGGTTTATTCGGAAACTGACTGGCAAAAATCAAAGACAGTACAACACCAATCATCAATACAGATGGAACATGATCTTCTACAACTGTTGTGACTTCCTGATGTACTGGATCACTGTTTTTTCTAAAGATATATAGAAGAATAGGAATTGTCATCAATGCCCCAACTTCTGTAGGAAGACAGATTGATGGTCTTCCTAAAAACACAAAGAAATCATTAAAACTCATATTTGCTGCAGCACCTAAAAGAATACTTGTCGTATCTCCAACAAGTGTTGCTGCACCCTGCAGGTTACTTGATACCGCAATAGAAATAATAACCGGTACTGGATTTGTATCCAGTTTTCTACATACTTCCAACCCAATTGGTGCAACCATCAAGACAGTCGCAACATTATCTACAAATGCACTGACGACTCCTGCAAATAAAGACAAGGCAACAACTGCCCACTTTACATTCGGAACAATCTTCAATAGCTTTTCAGCCATTCTCATAGACATGTTACTTTCAATAAACAACTCCACAACAATCATGATGCCTGAAAGCATCAAAATAATATTCCAGTCAACCGCAAAGAACACTTTTGAAACAGGCAATATTCCTGTCACCACAAAAATACACGCAGTTACTAACGCTGCAATATATCGATAATCTGGAAGCGCAAGTAGACACACGTACATTCCAGCAAATAAAATCAACGCAAACGTCATATAATCCCCCTTCAATCTCGAATATTCTATCAAAATTCATACAAAAAGAAATATACACTTCAACCTTTTTGAAAAATTATTAATTTTGTATTAATAGACGTGCAATTTAAGCATAGATATCGGATAATTATCTTATAAAAACGCAGGAGAACAATTATGAAAAAAAATACCAGAATCACGATCATTGTATCGTCATGTATTATGATTGCCGCAATTGGCATTTATTTTTTACTCCACGCCTTTCAAACAGGCTCCAGCAGTGAAACAATCTATGTCCAGAAAGTATCCACTGTTACTGGTTCCTCCTATACAGAAAATCGTTATTCCGGTGTTGTAGAATCACAGGAAACATTAGATATCAATCAAGATAGTTCTAAAACAATTGCTGATGTATATGTAGAAGCAGGACAAGAAGTCAAAAAAGGAGACAAGCTATTCTCTTACGACACAACAGAAGCTTCCAATTCCATTGCACAGAAGAAATTAGATATCGAAGCACAGAACAATGAAATTGAAGCACAGAACAATACCATTGCTGATTACAGAGCAGAAATCAACAATGGTGGTGACAAAGTTGAAATTCAGGCACGTATTAATGATGCAAACTACGCAATCCGCCAGGCACAGAATACAATCAAGTCCACACAGACAGAAATCGATCAATTAAGCAAGCAGATTGAAACTTCTACAGTCATCGCCACAATCGATGGCATCATCAAAGAAGTCAACAGAGATGGCGGAACAGATCAGAACGGTAATACAAAACCACTGATTTCTATTACACAGACAGGTGAATTCAGAGTCAAAGGTACAATCAGTGAAATGGGATCTATTTCTGAAGGCAGTTCTGTTATTGTAAGGAGCAGAATTAATGAAGATCAGATCTATAAAGGAACTGTCACAAAAGTAGAAACAGAACCACAGACAGACAACAACAACTTCTACTCTGGATCTGATTCTGGTGAATCTGCTTCTAAATATCCTTTCTATGTCACTTTAGATAACAATGATGGTCTGATGCTTGGTCAGCATGTATACATCGAACCAGATAATGGTCAATCTAGTGTTAAACAAGGTATCTGGCTGGATTCCAGCTTTATCGCCTATGACGATAATGGAGATCCATATGTATGGGTTTCTGAAAAAGAAAAGCTGAAGAAAAGAAAAGTTGAACTTGGCGAAACAGATAATGAAATGTATACAACAGAAATCAAATCAGGTTTAAGCAAAGATGACTATATTGCATGGGTAGATGATTCTTATAAGGAAGGCATGAAAACAACAACAGAATACCAGATGGAAACGGATGGTGAAACGTATGCTTCTTGATTTAAAGAACATCTATAAAAACTATGGAAAAGAACCCATGATCGTTCCTGTTTTAAAAGATGTCAGTCTACAGGTAAATGAAGGTGATTATATCGCAATCATGGGACCTAGCGGCTCTGGTAAAACAACACTAATGAACATCATCGGCTGTCTTGATCGGATGAGTGATGGGACTTATCTTTTTGACAATGAAGATATTTCAAAAATGAATGACAATGCTTTAAGTGATCTTCGTCTGCATAAGATTGGGTTCGTATTTCAGAACTTCAATCTTCTCAGTGCTGAAACAGCACAGGAAAACGTTGCACTCCCTTTGATTTATGCAGGTGTCAGTAAAGAAGAAAGAAAAGAAAGAGCACAGGATGCATTGAATAAAGTAGGTCTTGGAGAAAGAGTTTCCTTTAAGCCAAATCAATTATCCGGTGGTCAGAAACAACGAGTTGCGATTGCTCGTGCAATTATTAATAATCCAAAAATTCTGCTTGCGGATGAACCAACGGGTGCATTAGATCAGGCAAGTGGAAAACAGGTCATGGAATTATTTCAATCATTAAATGATGAAGGTGTTACGATTATTATGATTACGCATGATGCAAATGTTGCATCCCACGCCAAAAAGACACTTCATATCATTGATGGTGAAATTATTGAAAATAAACAAGGAGGAACAATATGAAACCTTCTGTAAAAAAAGGAGTAATTATCACATCTGTATGTGCCGTTGCCATCGGAGCAATCGTTGGTGTCAAAATCTACATGGATTCAACAAATACGATTGAAGTCAATTCCGTTGCATCACTAAATACAGGCTATTGGGACAGCCCTTCTACTTCAACAGGGTTTGTATCCAACAGTGATACACAGTCAATCTTCTATGATGCTTCCAAAACAATCACACAGATATTTGTTTCAGAAGGTCAGCAAGTCAGCAAAGGTGATCCATTATTATCTTATGACTTAACTACATTGCAAAGCTCTGTAGATTCCAATCAATTAGAAGTAGAAAAAACACAAAATGCGATTACACTTGCAGAACACGAATTAAAAAAGCTGTTAAATACAGCTCCTGTCCCAGAGCCAACACCAATGCCTGAACCAACAGAAGCACCGGATCCAAAACCTGTACCCCTGCCTTCCATTCCTGAAAAGGACGAAAATGGATTCTCTCCATATATTCTTTCTCTTTCACAGGCAGAAAAGAATATTGCTTCCTACAAGATTTATTATGCTTCTACAGACAGTGATGATTTTTCTGAAAATACTGCACCTGAAAAAGGTCCAATGGATGAACCATCCCTATGGCAGGAAGAAAGAATTACTAAAGAATATGGAAAAGCATGCTGGTACTGGATTGCATATACATATACAGATGGTTCAACAAATGCATATGATGTAAAAGATGCTGTGGAATACATCAATAATTCCCAGCCAATCCCTGCTGAAGAAATCAATTTAGCAGGCACTAAAAAGAATCCATATGTCTTCAAGCTTTGTGAAGAAAGTGAAAATGCAGACAATGGTATTGTTTATGGAAAACTCTTTTTAGACAACGGGGATCAGAATCAATATTTCAGATTTGATGTGTATGCAAAAAATGATGAAGATGAATGGGAAGTTGATTCTTCCTGGCTTGTTCGCAGCGATAAGTTTGCATCCACGCAATCCATGAATGAAGGTGACATGTATTCTGTGATTTCTCACACAAAAGAAGAACAAAGATACGAAGAAATCGAACAAGAAATAGAACAGGAGCCAGAAATTGATCCAAACGGCTATACACAGGTTGAACTTGCAAAAGCAATCCGTGATAAAAAATACCAGCTCAAAACACTTGATCTGGATTTAAGAAAAGCACAGCTTTCCTTAAATGAAAGCAAGGAAATGTTAAGTGATGGTGTTGTACGTGCAAAAAGAAATGGTGTTGTGCGTAAAGTTGGTGATGTATCCAATCCTCCACAGGATGGCAGTGCATTCTTAGAAGTTGCAGGCGGTCAAGGAACATACATCCAGGGAACTGTCAGTGAATTAATGCTTGATCAGCTTAAAACAGGAGATACGATTTCAGGCTACAGCTGGACAAGCGGCAATACAGTTACTGCTACGATCGACAATATTGATACTGTCCCTGCCTCTGGAAACAATTACTATAACGGCTCTGGCAATCCAAACGTCAGCTACTATGGATTTGAAGCATATGTAGAAGATTCTGCATCTCTACAGTTAGGTGAATATCTAGAATTGACACTCAACACTGATGCAGCGGATACAACAAATTCTATCTGGCTGTCAAAAGCATATGTCAGACAAGATGGAAATAAATACTATGTATTTAAAGATGATCATGGAAAGCTGAAGAAACAATACGTAACAATCGGCAAGATTGTCTGGGGAGATACGATTGAAATCAAAGATGGTCTATCTGATACAGACTACATTGCATTTGCTTACAGTAAAAACGCAAAAGAAGGAATCAAAACAAAGAATTCTTCACAGGAGGCATTATGATTGAAAATATTCGTTTATCATTCCGTGGAATTTTCGCACACAAAATGCGTTCCTTCTTGACAATGCTAGGTATTATTATTGGTATTGCTTCCATTATCGCTATTGTTTCTACAATCAAAGGAACAAATGATCAGATTGAAAAAAATCTGATTGGATCTGGAGATAACACAGTGAAAGTATCTTTATACCAGGATGACTGGGAATATTCCTTTGATTCTGGTTTACCAGGCGGAATTCCAGTTGTTTCAGAAGAAACTTTAGAATCTTTAAAAACTATTGATCACGTTGAAGGTGCTACACTCTATCGTTCCAGACAGAATTATCAGACAATCTACCGGAATAACACTTCACTGGATGGTGGATATATCCTTGGTGTTCAGCAGGATTATTTCTCTATTGCAGGATTAACCATCAAAAAAGGAAGAGGCATTACAGATGCCGATAACAAAAACTATGCACAAGTTGCAGTGCTGGATGAAACGAGTGCACAGCTTCTCTTTGGAGAAACTGATCCAATTGGCAAGACAATCGAAATCAAAAATACACCATTCACAATTGTTGGTGTATGTGCAGATAAAGAAAAGTTTGAACCATCTATGGACAGTATCGATGACTACTGGACATACAATCAGTCTTCAGGTTCAAAAGTATATGTACCATCTGAATCATGGCCTATTTTCTATCAGTTTGATGAACCACAGAATGCAATATTAAAAGTTGATGCAACTTCCAATATGACATCTGTTGGAAAAGAAGCTGCAAACATCTTAAATACATATGTTTCTTCATCCAGTATTCAATACAAGGCACAAGACTTGCTCAAGCAGGCAAAAGACATCCAGTCTCTATCACAGTCAACAAATGCGATGCTGATCTGGATTGCTGGTATTTCATTACTTGTTGGCGGTATTGGTGTTATGAATATTATGCTTGTTACAGTTACAGAAAGAACAGGTGAAATCGGTTTAAAGAAAGCTATTGGTGCTAGAAAGAAAGCAATCATGTCTCAATTCTTGACAGAAGCTGTTGTATTAACTTCGATTGGAGGTATTGCTGGTGTATTTACCGGGATTGGCTTAGCACAGCTGATATCCATGTTAAACGGTACTCCAGTATCTATCAGCGTTCCAGCTTCCCTGTTATCTGTCCTGTTCTCTATGGCAATCGGTATCATCTTTGGTTTACTGCCAAGCTATAAAGCAGCAAATCTTGATCCAATTGAAGCATTGCGTCATGAATAACAAGATCTCTTAAGATCTTGTTTTTCTTTTATGTTTGAATATGTATAATGGATGCATGGAAATCAAATTAACAAAAGAAATCGAAGACTTTTTAGACCGCTGCAGATATAACATCTACAACGATACAAAAAATGAATTTGTTGGCCTGCATGTCACAAAAGCAGAAGAAAAAGCAGTACAGAAAGAAATGAGAGATGCAGGATTTGCAGAATTCTTGCAAAATGAAGAAAACTGGCCTTCTCTATTCTTATCAAAGAAGGAATGGGAAAAGAGCCCATATCACGCAAATGTATCTTTGGATCTTATTCGTGATGCGCATTTCTCCTACGAAAAGAATAAAGTGACAGGAAGAGAACTCTTTAACGTAGATGCCATTCAGAAAGATCCAAATCGGGAACTCAATGACTGGATGAAACTAAGAGCAATGGATAGCAGTTTTGAAGCTATCTATCTCTATCAGGATGATCAGGACTGGATGATTGATGCACCATCTGAAGCTGCAACAAATAACATCTGTGCAGAAAAAGCACATGGAAAAGTACTTACATTTGGCTTAGGAATTGGATATTTCATCTATATGGCGATGGCAAATCCAGACGTTACAGAAATTACATGTGTAGAGAAATCTGAAGAAGTCATTGCGATGTTTAAACGTTTTATCTATCCTCAGTTTCCTCAGGATATTCCTTTGACAATTATTCAGGGAGATGCCTTTGATTACTTCAACGAAGAATTCATGAGCCAGTTCGATTATTCTTACACAGATATCTGGCTGAGTTCTAATGATGGTCTACAAATCATCAAACAACTGCTGCATCAATATGTTCCACCATTCAAAGACAGTGACTTCTGGATTGAAGACAGCTGTCAGGAGATCATGTGGACTTTGATCTTCTTGTATTTTGATGCCGTTGCACATCGCATGCCAGTTCAAATCAATCCTCAATATGAACAGGAAATGAATCAAATCGCATCTTACTTCAGCAATAAAGACGAAGTGATCGATTCTGTAGAACCATTAAAATTCTACATGTACGATACAGAAACAATCAGAAATATCCTTGCATTATAAAAGCCTGGCAATCCCAGGCTTTTTTACATTAATAATGGCAGGAACAGCTGTGCAAGTCCTAAAAAGATGAAGAATCCCAAAACATCTGTCGCTGTTGTGATAAAGATAGAAGAAGATACTGCTGGATCTGCGCCCAGTCTTTTTAAAGCAACAGGAACAAGGAAGCCGAATACGCCCGCAACAACAAGATTTCCAATCATTGCAATAAAGATAATCAATCCAAGATAGATATTATGATAGACGGCAGAGACAATGATTCCTGTAATCAATCCATTGATTGCACCATCAACAACACCCAACATAATTTCTTTGATAAATGACTTCGCATATTTTCTTAAAGATACATCATCCTGTGATAATTGTCGCACAAGAATAGACTGTGTCTGAGAACCAGCATTACCACCCATTCCCGTAACAATTGTCATTGTTGCAGATAAAGCTACAACTTTTGCAATCGTACCTTCGAATGCTTTCACTGTCATACTCGCAACAAAAGCAGTCAACAGATTCACAAGAAGCCAAGGCAAACGCAAACGAATGGAATCCCATAACGTTGTATTCAGGTTTTCTTCACTTGAAACACCACCCAGTTCAAGAATATCTTCGTTATATTCCTGTACGATAACATCAATAATATCATCGACTGTAATAATACCTAGAATAGAACCTCTATTATTCACGACAGGAATTGCATTCAAATCATATTTGCTAACAAGCTTTGCAGCATATTCCTGATCATCTTCTGGATGAACATAGATTGGATTTACCTTCATGATATCTTTCAGTAAGTCATCTTTTTTCGCTGTCAGAAAATCTCTTAAGTTTGCAACACCAACAAGTGATTGAGAATGATCAACAATATAAATTGTTTCAATAACTTCTGATTTATTCGCAATCTGGCGAATACGACGCATTCCCTGTTCTACAGTCAATTTCTCATCTAATGCAATATACGCAGTGGTCATAATACCACCTGCAGAATCTTCAGGATAGTTCAATAATGTACGGATAATCTTACGATCATCTTCCATCATTTGATTGAGTAATGCCTTTTTCTGCACGTATTTCATATCACCAATCAAATCGGCAATATCATCCTTCTGCATGTAGCCAAATACTTCAATCAATTCATCATTTGTAATATTTTCAGCAATGTGTGTTCTTTGGATGTCACTTGCCTGTTCCAATACTTTAGCAAGATCATCATCCTGCAATAACTGACAAAGACGCCATAATTCTCTATCATCCAGATCTTCAGATATGACAGCAATATCAATAGCATTTACTTCTTCAATATACTCATGTAATTCAGCTGCTTCACTATCATTAATAATTCTTTTCAGCTCTGCTAAAGTCATTTTATCTATCATTCTAAAGCCCTCACTACATCTATTTTATCTCACAACACAACTATGCGTTAAGCAGTTTCTTAATTTCTTCTAAGTTTTCAACAAACTTGATCTTTTCAAATATTTTTTTATCACATAGCCCCTTTTCAACCATATGCATAAACAAATTCTTTAAATCATTGTAATACCCATCTAGATTATAAATCATGACTGGTTCACTCATATGTCCTAACATTACTTTAGAAATAACTTCACTGATTTCTTCTAATGTTCCACTTCCACCTGGAAAAGTAATAAATGCATTTCCAAGTTCAATCATTTTTGCTTTTCTTTCACTCATGTCATGAGTCACAATTAATTCTGTAATATCGTTGTATTCAAATCCAGCATCAATAAAGAACTGTGGTTCAACCCCGATGACTTTACCACCGCTCAACAATACACTCTCCGCCAGATCTCCCATCAAACCAGCTTTTGATCCACCATAGACTAAAGTATGTCCATTTTCACCAATCCAGTTTCCTAATTCTCTAACTGCAATTTGAAATTTATCATCGTTTCCTGAGGAAGCACCTAAATATACTGTAATATTCATTTTTAATAACATTCCTTTCCTACATGTTTCACTATATAACAGCTTTGTTAATTTATTGAAAAATGAAACTATCACTATTGTAACGGAATATCACAACTTAGAAATAACTTTGTTAAAATTTTTTAATTTTCTTCTTGCATTATATTGTAGTTTTGGTATACTAATAAAGCACTAACCAATGGTGCCTTAGCCAAGTGGTAAGGCAGCAGACTGCAACTCTGCGAGCGCCGGTTCGACCCCGGCAGGCACCTCCACTTATTAAGGGATATGGGGATGTGGCGGAATCGGCAGACGCATCGGACTTAAAATCCGGTGGTGGCAACACCGTGTGGGTTCAAGTCCCATCGTCCCCACCACTTAAAGACTCAAAAATCGCTAGAAATAGCGGTTTTTTTGTATTTATATTATTTTTTCGAACTAATTATCGAACTTTTTGTGCATTCTTTGTAATTCCTTGTCCTGATACTTTCAAGAAAAATACCATTTGATGGTGACCTATATACTTCAGAATGATATAGTCAGCGAACTCCTTCGACACTTAAATCAGAAACATCAGGTATACAGTGTGTGATTCGACTCGAACTGATCAGATTTCTATCATTTCAAAATCTAAAATAAGAATGCAGGAAATATACAATTGTATAGAATCCTGCATTCTTTTTTGTATTTTTATGCTGCATTATTCGTATAGGTCACCATTCACGAATATAACCTTAATATTTTAATATTAGTCTATTTCAATTTCTTCTCCATCATTCAGTAACAAAAACGAAACTGGTTCATTCAATTTTTGAATACACTCTTTTTTTTCTGTTGCCCCAGCATTATCAGAAAAAGCAATCATTATATTGATAAAATTTTTAAAGTGATAATCAGAAATCCTTCATGCATTGTGAAAAAGCATTTATCGGTTGCAGACATTTCATAAAACCAGTACATCACACGTACTGGTTTTATCTTTTATGATTGATGCTCTTTCATGAATCTTCGATAGCTGTATACCCAGACAATACCTTCTACAATATCTGTTATAACCCAGCTGATTGGAAAGCATGCATACAACACTTCAAGTTTACGAACTGCAGAAAACGCAGTAAACAGCCAAACTAAACGGACTCCGCAAATACCAACAAGCATTAACAATGTTGGTACAGAAGAATATCCCATTCCTCTAGAAGATCCAATAAATGTATCCGCAATTCCCTGAATCGGCAATAACAATGTAACAAATGCCAGACGATACATTCCATAATGCACAACATCACTAGAATTGGTATATAGACGTAAGAATAAGTTTGAATTGAGATAAATGATTCCACTAATCAACAATCCACTCGCAACAGTCAATATCATTGTAATCAACAATATCTTTCTAATCTGTTTATAGTTAGAAGAACCAACATTTGCTGCAGTAAACGTAGCAGTTGCCTTATCAAAAGCATCCATGCCAATATATACAAAGTTTTCCAGATTTATTGCTGCACTATTGCCCGCAATTAAATTACTGCTGTTAAAAGAGTTAATACTTGATTGAATCACAACATTACTGAAAGAGAACACAAGACCCTGAATTCCCGCAGGAATACCAATGGAAAGTATTTCTTTTGCGATTGGAAGATCTAGTTTGCAATACCCCCAGTAGAACTTCGTCGCATTCGTTTCATTCATTAATGTAATCATCACAAGTATTGCACTGACTGCCTGTGAAATTACAGTTGCTAAAGCAACACCAGCAACGCCAAGATGAAATACAATGACAAATAAGAGATTCAACACAACATTCAATGCGCCCGCAATCATCAAAAAGTATAAAGGTCGTTTTGTATCTCCAGATGATCTTAAAATTGCAGTCGCAAAATTATAGACAAGCATGAATATAATACCCGTAAAGTAAATCTTCATATATATCGTACTATACTCTATTAAATCATCAGGCGTAGACATCAGTTTTAACAACGGTCTTGAGAAAAAAAGACCAACACATGTCAAAAAAATACCTACCGTAAATGCAAGCCAGATTGACGTATGAGAAGCAATTCTTGTTTTCTCATCATCCTTTGCTCCAATGTATTTAGATACAACAATGTTTGTACCAATCGTGATTCCATTGAACAAAGATATTAATAAAAATATGACACTGCCCGTAGCACCAACCGCAGCCAAAGCCGTAGATCCAGAAAATTTCCCCACAACAATTGTATCTGCAGCATTAAATACCATCTGCAGACAATTTGTTAACATCAATGGTACAGAAAACGCAAATAAGTTTTTGATTAGATTTCCCTGTGTCAAATCAATATGATATGTATCCTTTTCCATACAATTCCCCCTCATGCATTGCTACTATCATACTATAAGAAAAAAGGGATTGCTCCCTTTCTTCTTATTGAATCTTAACTTTATTCCACAAATCACTTAACTGTTTTGTTAATTTTTCACTGTAGTGGAATGTTTCATCATTCTTGCCGTCTGTTCTTGGTGCATATGCCTTATTTTCAAAGTAATCACCATCTTCTCCCGCAAGATAATCTTCAACATCTTTTCTAACAGGTGTATAGCCAACATATTCACTGTTTGCTAACTGAATATCATAACTTGTCATATAGTTAATGAATTCATTCGCTAAACCTGAACAAGATGCATTCTTAGGAATTACCATTCCATCAAGCCACTTGTTTGTACCCTGGTCCGGTTCAATCCAGTCCATGTCTGGGTTTTCACTCAATACATATGCAGCGTCTCCAGAATACATAACCGCAATTGCCTTTTCACCGTTTGCCATACCGTCAATCACTTCATCTGTAACATATGCTGGTTCCATTGTATCGTTCATTTCTCTTAGCCACTGATATGCATCCTGGATTTGGTTTTCATCATCTGTATTCATAGAATAGCCAAGTGCTTTAAATGCAATCATGAATCCATCACGCTGTGAATCATAGAAATAGATATCACCCTTATAGTTTGTATCCTTTAAGACTTCCCAGCCTTCTTTTTTGATTGTGTCTGCATCAACAACTTCTTTGTTATAGACAAGACCAACTGTTCCCCAGAAGTATGGCATAGAATATACACCATCTGGATCAAAGGATTCTCTCGTTTGCACTACTGCAGGGTTGAGATCCTTTTCATTTTTCATCTGTTCCTTATTCAAAGGCTGCAGCATATCTTCAGAAATCATTCTTTCAATCATGTAGTCACTAGGAACGATGACATCATAAGAAGAACCGCCTAATAATTTAGTATACATAATTTCATTAGATTCAAATGTATCATTGTTAACACGCGCATTATATTTTTTTTCAAATGTAGAAATTACATCTTCCCCAATATATTCACCTGCGTTATAAACATTTAAGACATTACATCCAAACTTTTCTTTTGCATCAATGTGCTCTTCAGATTTACCAGAGTCACCGCCACAGGCAGTCAATGCCAAACAAGTAGAAGATGCTAATAAGATTTTAGAGATTTTTTTCAATTGTTTCATGTTTCTTTTTTCTCCTTTCACGAATCATTGGAACAACATTTACAAGAATCAATACAGCTGTCACAACATATACAATAATTGCACTCAACGCATTGATTGTAGGATTCACACGCTTTACGTTGGAATATACGTAAATGGAAATATTAGATACTCCAGGTCCTGTGGTAAATAATGAAATAACGAAGTCATCAAATGACATAGAGAATGCAACCAAAGCCCCAGCTACAATTCCACCTTTGATCTGTGGAATGATAACCTTAAACATTGCCTGTAACGGTGTGCATCCAAGATCCATTGCTGCTTCTGCAATATTTGGATCCAATGTTCGTAATCTAGGCATCACTGACAAGATAACGTATGGAATACAGAATGCAATATGTGCTAGAAGCATTGTTGTAAAGCCAGTCTTAATTCTAAGAGAAGAGAACAGCAACATAAATCCAATTGCCGTAACGATTTCCGGGTTTAACATTGGAAGGTTATTTACCTGTGTAACGATCTCTTTTACGATCTTCTTAGATTTTGATAAGCCAATTGCGGTAATTGTTCCAACAAACGTAGATACTACCGTTGCAATGACCGCAATCAGTACTGTATACCAGATTGCTTCCATAATAGAACGGTTGTTGAACATAGCTTCATACCATTTTGTAGAAAAACCAGTAAATCTTGTTAAAGATTTTGAACGGTTAAACGAAAAGAATACAACATAGAAAATCGGTAAATAGAAGAAGGCTAAAACAACCCAAAGATAGATTTTTGAAAAAATACCAGATTTCTTTTTCATGTTACTTCTCCTTTACATCTTTATCTAATTTTCTAGTGACATACATAGAAATCAGAATAATGACTGCCATGATCAATGAGATTGCTGAACCAAAATTCCAGTCTCCTGTAGAAACGAAATAATCTTCAATCAGGTTACCAATCAATACGTACTGTCCTCCACCAAGTAATTTTGGAATGAAGAATGATGATACTGCAGGCAGGAATACAAGTGTAATCCCTGAAACAACACCACTTAAAGAAAGAGGCAGTGTAACACGCAAGAATGTCTGTTTTTCATCAGCACCTAAGTCATGTGCAGCTGTAATCAAAGATGCATCGATCTTTGATAATGCTGTATAGATCTGAAGGATCATGAATGGCAGGAAGTTATACACCATACCAACATAGACACTAATTTCACCTGGTACACCTAGTCTTCCTAAAATACCCTTCCATGCATATGTTCTAACAAGCATATTGATCCACATAGGCAATGTAACAAGCAATACTGTCAAGCCTTGTGATTTTGGTTTTTGGCGAGCCATGATATATGCCGTTGGATAACCAACGGCAATACATATGATCGTTGTTATCAAAGCCATCTTTAAAGATTTCCATAAAACACCTGGAAAGATGGGATCTGAAAAGAATCGTGCAAAGTTATCAAATGTGATTGTTAATGTAAGCACGCTGTTTCCCTGTACAGTAAATGCATACAAAACAATCATCAGCATTGGAACAATGATCATTCCAATCATCCATACAATGTATGGATAAACAAGCTTTGAAAATGACTTCATTGTCAGTTCATCTTTCTCATGACGTGAATGTCTTCAGGGTTCCATTCAAGTCCAACTCTTTCACCAACTTCATGGTGGTCTGTTGTTTCAAGTTTCAATTCTCTACCTTGTGTAGAGAATGTAATTGGATAGTCACCTTCTGTGATATTTTCATCATCAAAGTCATATTTAACATCCCAGATTTCTACCTGAGAGTTATCTTCTGTTGACCATGCATATGCATCTGCCCAGCGAATCAAGTCTGTATCTAAAGCAACGGATTCCTTGATTTCATCTACAGATTTTGTAAAGTTAAATGCCTGAATAGATTCTTCATTTCCAGCATCTTCTACAGAAACAGGTTTTACAACATTGATCTTGATTGTAATCTTTGTACCTGCTGCTGTTTCAAACGTACAGTCATATACACCTTCATCTTCTTTTAGATCATAATTAACATTCGGAATAGATACATCTTCTTCATCATCATTCCATGCCTGTGCGTTTGCACGTGCAATGATTTCAGCATCAGTAATATCCTTAACGTCTTCTACGTCCATAGAGAAGCTAGTCGCAGACATTCTTTCATGTGCTTCTGCATTGACAACGTCATGTTCACCTGTAACATGCATCATAACTGTCTTAGAAGTACCGGAAGAAGTTTCCGCAACGATTTCATAATGAACACCCTTGAACAATACAGACTTTACTTCCCCATTCAATAAGCCTCTATTTCTAGGTACAATATCGATATCTTCCGGACGAATGACAATATCAACCGGTTCGTTTTCCGCAAAGCCATAGTCTTCACATACATAATCAGCATCATCAAAGCTGACAAGACGATCCTTTTTCATTGTTCCATCAATGATATTGGAGTCACCAATAAACTTTGCACAGTATTCATTGACTGGTGTGTTATACACTTCTAGTGGTGAGCCAACCTGTTCAATCATACCATCACGCATGATAACGATTTTGTCACTCATTGTTAGTGCTTCTTCCTGATCATGTGTAACGAAAATAAATGTGATACCAACTTCTCTTTGAATTTCCTTCAATTCCAGCTGCATTTCTTTTCTTAGATTCTTATCCAAAGCACTTAAAGATTCATCAAGCAAAAGAACCTGAGGTTCATTGACTAGCGCTCTAGCAATCGCAACACGCTGCTGCTGCCCACCACTCATCGCATTAATATCTCTATGTTCAAATCCTTCTAGACCAACAAGAGAAATCATTCTCATAACCTTCTGATGAATAATATCCTTTGGCTGCTTCTTGATTGCTAAACCAAAAGCAATATTGTCATATACATCTAAATGAGGAAATAAAGCATAGTGCTGGAACACTGTATTAACGTCTCTTTTATACGCAGGAACAGTCGCAATATCTTCACCATCAAGGAAAACATTTCCTTCATCTGGCTCTAAGAATCCAGCAATGATACGAAGTAATGTCGTTTTACCACATCCACTAGGACCTAATAATGTCACAAACTCATTTTCATTGATATCCAGGTTGATTCCCTTTAAAACAACTTGATTATCAAATCTTTTCACAATGTTTTTGATTTCAATTAGCTTTTTTGCCATGTTTCTATCTCCTTTTGCACTGTCAAAACTCTGGTGGCGTACTAACCCAAAGAACAACCGCTTTCTTATCAGTGTCGTTTTTCAAATAATGTGATTCATCTCCTCGGATATAGAAAGAATCACCTTTTCTCAATAAGTTTCCTTTTTTGTTGGAATCACGTACAAGCAATACTCTTCCACGCAATACATATCCAAACTCTTCCCCTTCATGAGGTTCAATCAATTTACTTTCTGCATTTGCTTCCAGTTCAATCATGATTGGTTCCATTTCATTTTTCTGTGCGTTTGGAATGATCCAGTGAATCGTACAGTTTTCTTGTTCATCTACAAATTCATCATCGGAAGTAAAGACGATCTGTTCATCATTTTCTACCGCAAAGAATCTTGATAATGTCGTTCCCAATGCTTCCGCAATATCTTCTAGTGTCTGCAAAGAAGGTGATGTCAGATTGTTTTCCAGCTGTGAAAGAAACCCTTTCGTAAGTTCTGTTCTAGAAGCAAGTTCCTCTAACGTTAGATCGTTTTTATAGCGTAATTGTCGGATTCGATGCCCTATATCTATCATATCCCTCCTTTGTTTAGCAACACTAAACTTAAAATCAGTTTTTATAAAACCAAAAATTATTATACATATTCCATGAAATGTTGCAATAGTTTTTTCAAACTTTTTGTTTACTGTTTCTAAACTCTTCATTCATTTAACATTTCTAATATTTCACACATAAAAAAGAAGGCTTTTCAGTATTGCTGAAAAGCCTGTATTTATGCCTTATTCTTTATCCAGCTGATCGAGTTTTTCGTTTAAAAGCTCAATTAGTTTTTCTTTGTCTCTAATTTTAGCAAATGTTTCTTTTTCATCTGTTTCCTGGATACTGCCTTCCTTCAACAAGAAATATTCTCTTCCAAGCTTTTCATATGCTTTGGATAATTCTCTTGCATTATGACCAATTTCACTGCGAATTTCAGCCTTTCTTTTTTCTGTATCCAATTTCTTCAGCACTGTTTCTGTTGTTTCCTTCATTGCTTTGAGTGCTTCATCTTTCAATGTATTGAATCTTTCTGTAAAATCTTTTTCTTTATTTTCTGACATTTCTAGTCCTTTCCTGATCTTTCAATCAGATCAATGATGATGTCCTTGATTTCATCATCTCCCGCTTCTTTTTCTTCTACCAAAGTAAGAATTCCACTAATCAGAATATCTGCATAATACTTTGGATGCACAAACTGTAATGTTCCGTCTTTCATTCCTTCTTCAAACAAATCACATAATCCATCGATGGATACTTTCTTTGCTTCTTCAATGGATCTAGAAGAAAGTGGTGTTAAATCTACATCCTCACCTTCTACCTGACGTGTCAAGACACGAAATGAATGTACGCAATTTGTTATATACTGCTCTAGACGTTCTTCATACGTATCTTTATCCATTGATGCATTCATCATTTCATTAAATAATTCATTATACTTTTCGCTGATTGCATCAATGACATCATCTTTTGATTTAAAGTAGTAATAGAACAGTCCCTTTGCGACGTTCATTTCCTTCACAATAGAATTGATCGTAGTATCTACGATCCCATGTTCACGGAACAATTTCTCCGCTGCTTCAACAAATTCATTTCTTCTTTCTTCACTATCTTTTGTTTCTGCCATAATGCCTCCTCTAATTGAAGTATAGCACTGACTGAGAGTCAGTCAAGTGAATAATTCTTTTTTTGTGATACAATAGATGCATGAAATTATTATGTCCAATATGTAATGAAAAACTAGTCAAAGTAGATAGACAGGCAAGATGTGCAAATAACCATTCATTTGATTATGCAAAACAAGGATATTTAAACTTATTGATCAAACAGTCCGTTGATCATGGTGACAACAAAGAAATGGTGCAGGCAAGAACACAGTTTTTAAATTCTGGTGGATATGCCTTCTTAAAACAGGAACTTGTCAATCTAACAAAGAAGTATGATTCACATGTTTTATGTGATTTAGGATGTGGGGAAGGATATTATACTTCTGGCTTTCAGGCAGAAGAAAAGTATGGATTTGATATGAGCAAGGAAGCATTAAAGCATGCAAGCAAGAATGATCCATCAACACAATATGCAGTTGCTTCTATCTTCCGTCTTCCTTTGGAAGATGCATCCTGTGATACTGCAGTCACATGCTTTGCACCATTTGCGAAAGATGAGATTGAAAGAGTATTAACCCAGGGCGGCAGATTCTTCTTTGTTTCCCCTGGTCCAAAACATTTATTTGAACTGAAGCAATTGATCTATGATATACCATATGAAAATGAAATGAAGGATCTGGAAACAACGCTTGTAAAAGAAGAAGAATACTTCATTTCAAATACATTCCATTGTGAAAAAGAAAATCTCATTTCTTTATTTAAGATGACACCATATTATCATAGAACAAGAAATGAAGATATTGATAAGATCAACCATCAGGATGGAATGGATATTACTGCCGAATTCTTAATTCGTGTCTACCAAAAAAGATGACAAGCGTCATCTTTTTTATTTTCTAACAAAGCCACTCTTGATAGCTTCTTTTTTGACTGCGTCTGCAACAGTAGGCACAACACGTGGATCAAACGGAGAAACAATGATATGTTCTCTTGTCAGCTCTTCATCTTTAATTAATGATGCGATACCAATCGATGCAGCAATCTTCATTTCTTCTGTGATCTTTGTTGCCTTTGCATCTAATGCACCTCTAAATAAGCCTGGGAATGCCAGTAAATTATTTACCTGGTTTGGATAGTCTGATCTGCCTGTACCAATGATATAGGCACCTGCTTCCTTGACTTCTTCATATGTAATTTCAGGTTCTGGATTTGCCATCGCAAATACAATATTTCCTTCATTCATAGAAGCAACCATTTCTTTTGTAACAATACGAGGAGCAGATACTCCAATAAAGATATCTGCACCAGCCATCGCTTCTTTTAAGGAAGCATAATGCTGATGATCCAGATTGACATAGCAAAGCAGCTCTTTCTTAAGATCATTGTAGCCTTCACTATGATCTGGATCCAGGCATCCATCTACATCAAAGGCATAGATCTTATGAAAACCATACTGATACAACATACGGATAATACTCGAACCAGCTGCACCACATCCAGAAATGACAACCTTCTGCTCTTCAGGCTTTGCCTTTTTCAAACGCATACAGTTGATGAGTGCTGCAAGTACAACGATTGCAGTGCCATGCTGATCATCATGAAATACAGGAATACTGCATTCTTCAATGAGTCTTCTTTCAATTTCAACGCATCTAGGCGCACTGATATCTTCTAGATTGATTGCACCAAAAGATGGTGCAACCATCTTACAGAAACGAATGATTTCTTCTGTATCTTTCGAATCAATCACAAGTGGCCACGAATCAATATCCGCAAATCGCTTCATCAACAAAGATTTTCCTTCCATAACAGGAAGTGCAGCTTCTGCACCAATATCACCAAGTCCTAAAACTGCCGTACCATCACTAATGACCGCAACAGTATTTGCACGATTCGTATAGACATAGCTCATTTCTTTATCTTCGTGAATCTTACGACATGGCTCAGCAACGCCAGGTGTATATGCAAGAGATAAATCTTTGGCATCTTCACAAGGCACCTTTGCTTCAACCTTTAATTTACCATGATACTTTCCATGTAACTTCAATGATTCATCATAAACACTCATGCTTCTTCCTCCAAATCATAAATATCATTCCCATCAATATCACATCCAACAAAACATGGAAAATCTTTCACTTCCAGTTTTGTAACTGCTTCTGCAAGCAACTCTTCAAAAGCAACCATTTCTCTTTTGATAATGCAGTGAGATAATAATGCACCAACACCACCTGCACATACAAAATAAATCATTTCATGATCTTTGATTGCCTGTTTCACTTCATCACTTCTTCTGCCTTTTCCAATCATGCCTTTCATTCCACACTCCGCAAGTGTTTTCACATATGGATCCATTCTACTAGAAGTTGTTGGGCCACTAGAACCAATCACCTGTCCACTTCTTGCAGGTGTAGGTCCAACATAATAAATCGTTGCACCATGAAGATCAAATGGCAGCGGTTCATGATTTTCAATCATTTCTACAAGTTTTTTGTGTGCAGCATCACGTGCAGTATAAATCGTTCCATTCAACAAAACCGCATCTCCTGCATGCAGATTTCTAATATCTTCTTCCTTCAGTGGCAATTGAATTGTTTTCATGAAATCACCTTCTTTGCGTGTCTGCACACGTGGCAGCAGATATTTACCGCTACTGGAAGTCCAGCAATATGTGTTGGTGCCTGTTTGATTTGAATCTTCAATGCGGTTGTTGCACCATGGAATCCCATAGGACCAATCTTTAATGCATTGGCTTCTTCTAGCAATGTATCTTCTAAAGCTTTATAGCGAGGATCTGGATTAGACTGATCAATAGAGCGAAGCATTGCTTCTTTAGATAACTTTGCGCAAAGATCAAATGTTCCACCAATGCCAACGCCAACAACAAATGGAGGACAAGCATTTGGTCCAGCATTTTGGATTGTTTCTAAAACAAACCTCTTTACACCCTCTTCCCCATCCGCAGGTGTCAGCATTTTCAAAGCAGATTTATTTTCAGAACCAAATCCCTTTGCCATCACTTCAATTTCAACATGATCCCCTTCAATAAAATCGGTATAGAGAATCGCTGGTGTATTATCCTTTGTATTCTTTCTATCATATAGTGGATCATCGACACTGCTTGCACGCAGATAATTTTCTGTATAGCCTTTTCTAACCCCTTCATTCACTGCTTCATTGATATTTCCACCAACAAAGTGAACATCCTGTCCAACATGCAGCCATACGATCATTAGACCGGTATCCTGACATAAAGGAATTCTTTCCTTTTGAGCAATTTCTGCATTTTTTAAAAGCATATCCATGACTGTTTTTGATTTTTCATCCCTTTCATTACTGGATGCTTTTTGAATTGCACTGAAAACAGCAGGATCATAGATACACGCAATATCCGCTGCCATAGAAGCAATTGCTTCTGTGATTTGATTTACATTGATTTCTTTCATAAGACAATTCTATCAGTTTGTTTATATATGACAACTTGATTTTCTATAATGTGCGTACTACAATATTTAGCAGTCATTCATAAAGAGTGCTAAGGAGGATATCATCATGGCAAAAAAACAGTTTAAAGCCGAATCAAAACGTTTACTGGAATTAATGATCAATTCTATCTATACGAACAAGGAAATCTTTTTAAGAGAACTCATTTCCAATGCATCTGACGCACTAGATAAAAGACATTACATTTCCCTTACAGATAAAGATGCAAAGGTTGATAAGAAAGATCTGAAGATCACAATTGAAAGACATCCAGATACGCATCAGCTCATCATTGAAGATACTGGTATTGGTATGACTAATGAAGAGCTAGAAAAGAATCTTGGTACAATTGCCAAGTCTGGTTCTGCAGAATTCCGCGAACAATTCGAAAAAGCAAAGAAGAATACAGATATCATCGGACAGTTTGGTGTTGGATTCTACAGCGCATTCATGGTCGCAAAAAGAATCTTAGTTGAAACAAAATCAATCAAATCAGACAAAGCATACAGCTGGTCTAGTTCAGGAGAAGATGGCTATGTCATTTCAGAAATTGAAAAGTCTGGTTATGGCACAAGAATCACACTGGATCTAAAAGATGATACAGAAGATGAAAAATATTCCGAATTCCTGGAAGAATGGAAGATCAAGGAACTAATCAAGAAGTACAGTGATTATGTACGCTATCCAATTGAAATGGAATGTACAAAGCATATTCCTGATCCAACAGATGACAAGAAGACAATCGAAACACAGGAAGTTGAAACTTTGAACTCTATGGTTCCACTTTGGAAAAAGCAGAAGTCAAAGATTACACAGGAAGATTACAATGAATTCTACAAGTCAAAATTTAATGACTGGGAAGATCCGCAGAAAGTCATTCACTACACTGTAGAAGGCAATATTTCCTATACTGCTTTACTTTACATTCCATCAAAGGCACCATACAACTTCTACTACACAGACTATGAACCAGGTCTAGAGCTCTACTGCAAGAATGTATTCATCATGGATAAAGTCAAAGACTTGATTCCATCTTATTTCAGATTTGTGAAGGGACTTGTTGATAGTGATGATTTGAATCTGAATATCTCAAGAGAAATTCTTCAGCAGGACCGTCAAGTCAAAATGATGGCAAAATCCATCGAAACAAAGGTTTCTTCAGCATTAAAAGAGATGCTTGAAAAAGATAGAGAAGAATATGAAAAATTCTTTGATAACTTTGGCTTGAATCTAAAGGCTGGTATCTTAGCTGACTATGGGCTCAACAAAGACAAGCTTCAGGATTTCATGATCTTTAGAAGCTCTAATGAAGGTAAATACGTTACATTAAAAGAATATGTTGATCGTATGAAGGATGATCAGAAAGCAATCTACTATGCAATTGGCAAGAGTGTTGATGAAATCCAAAACCTTCCAGCAATGGGTAAACTCAAAGAAAAAGGATATGAAGTACTCTACTTCCTTGATGAAAGAGATGAATTCGTTGCCAATACATTGATGAACTATGCTGAAAAGCCATTCCAGTCAGTGAATAAGGGTGATCTTGATCTAGAAAGCGATGAAGAAAAGAAGACAAGAGAAGAAAAAGCAGAAGCAAATAAAGATTTATTAACTACTATGAAAGATTCTCTTGGTGACAAGGTCAAGGAAGTTCGACTCTCTTCTCGTTTAACAGATGAAGCAGCATGTGTTGTTGCGGATGAAGGCATGTCTCTTGAAATGGAGAAATACCTTGCAAATGATCCAATGGCAAAGGGTCAAGGCATGAAAGCTGTCAAGATCTTAGAATTGAATCCAGAACACCCACTATTTGAAAAGCTGCAGAAGCTTGAAAAAGAAGATCCAGATACATTAAAGAAATATACATCTGTACTTTATGATCAATCATTGTTAGCACAAGGCTTGTCCATTGATGATCCTAAGGAATATGCAAAGAGCATTACAGAATTAATGATGAAATAAAAAATAAAACTTCAGAGAATCATCATCTCTGAAGTTTTGTTTTTTTATTTTGTCGCTTTTTTGAACTGTATCTGTGAAAGGATGATTGCCCCAAAGACTAGAACACATCCAAATAGCTCTCTAGAAGATAAAGATTCATGTAAGATGACTGCACCTGCCAAAGCCGCAAATACAGATTCTAAAGAAAGAATCATTCCCGCAATGGAAGCATCTGCGTCCTTCTGCCCTACAATTTGTAAAGTATACCCTGCACCACTGGAAAGAATACCAGAATACAGAATTGGAACTGCCGCATCGATAATATTCTGTATAGATGGATGTTCAAGAATAAACATTGGAATCAAACATAACAGTCCAGCTGTTAAAAACTGAATACAGCTCATACGGATCCCATCTAAGAATGAGAAATGATCAATCACAAGAATATGTATCGCAAACATAAACGCACATACCATCATCAATGCATCTCCATAGGCAATACTGAAACCTTCCGTTACACTTAAGAAATACATGCCAATCATAGAAATACCAACAGCTACATATACATTCCAGTTTGATTTCTTATGCATAAATAAAGAAAGAATTGGAACAATCACAGTATATAAAGCTGTTAAGAATCCTGCTTTTCCAACTGTTGTATACATAATCCCAATCTGCTGGAACATAGAAGCAACACATAACGCACATCCACATGCAATTCCACCAATCCATAAAGCTTTCTGATCAGCTGGTTTTTTTGTTGTACCGGTAATCTTGTCTAAGACTGGCAATAATAGATACAGTGTCAAAGCCGCAACAAGATTACGAATACATGTAAACGTAAAAGGACCAATATGGTCCATGCTGACGCTTTGTGCTACAAATGCAATTCCCCAGATGAATGCAGCTAAAGCAAGTAATAAGTTGGATTTCATATGCTTCATAAATTTCCCCCAATAAATCCGTGTTCAAAAGTAATATGAATATGCATATGCTGCGGCTGTGATAGAAAAGCATCTTCGATTGCTTTTTGAATTTCAGCGTTCTTATATTTACATTTAAATGGAACAATCACATCAAAAAACAGATTCATATGATTTTTTCCAGGTACAATTCTAAGATCATGCATACTTAGTTTTGAATCCAGCTGTTGTAATGTATCAATAATGATTTTCTTATATGCAAGAGATCTTGGTGTATCCTTTTCAAGTGGATCTACATGTAAAGACATCTGTACATGATACTTTTCTAAAATATGACGTTCTGCTTCATCTACGATTTCATGTGCCTGCATCAAACTGATATCACTATCCATTTCACAATGAGCACTGCCAAACATTGTATTTGGTCCATATTCATGAAGCATCAAATCATGAATGCCGTGAATTTGTGGATCAGATAGGATTTCCGTTTTGATTTCTTCCGCAATTTCAGGATCAATTGGATTCCCAAGGATTGCGCTGACAATTTCCTTTGCCATTCCAAAGGCAGAATAAAACAGGAAGAACGATAACAAAATACCTGCGGCGCCATCAAACGGAATATTTGGATATACACAAGCCAGTACCATCGCAACAATCGATAATAATGTTGCAAATGCATCATTTCTAGCATCCTGGCTGGCAGTCTTCATTGCCAGATTGTTTAACTGTTCACCAAGTTTTTTGTTATAGAAACACATCCATACTTTCACAAGAACAGAAGCAAGCAATAAAACAAACAGTACATTGTTGAATGTGATTTTTTCTGGATGAATCAGTTTTGTGATGCTTTCTTTCAATAAGCCATAGATGACCACAAAGATGATAATACAGGAGATGAATGAAACAATGTATTCCATTCTGCCATGACCAAATGGATGTTCCTCATCTGCAGGTTTATTTGCCACTTTAAAGCCAATCAGCGTAATCAGACAAGACAATCCATCAGACAGATTATTGAATCCATCAGACATAATACTGACAGAATGAATCATCATTCCAGAAATCACTTTCAAAAGGCACAGGAATGTATTGCATACAAGTCCCATGATCGTTGTTAGAATGCCATAAGAATATCGAACCTGTTCATCCTGGATATTCTCGTAATCTTTAATAAATGTATGTATTAACCAATTTGTCATGCCTATTATTCTACAACACTCATATGTGTATTTCTATGAGAAATCATTTGTTTGTGACGTGAATATGTTAAACAATAATGAAAACTTGATGGAAGAAATACAACGACAATGATCAAAAGTGTCTGTAAGAATGTATATTGATGAAAACTGGATACAAATGAAGAGAGAAAGAAGAGAATTCCCGTAGAAAGCATCCATTGCATTCCATAGCATTTTGCTTTTCTACTTGTATGTGACCAGATAAAAGATACAAGCAGAGAAGATAATGAAAGGAAATAGAGAGAAGCGAATACATGTGACAGTCCACTTACTTCAATCATGATCAATTCAAACAGTGAAACTGTAATAATAATAGGTACATCATTTTTCAATACGTGAAACGAAATTGAGAAATCTGCATAAAATATCGCAGCCAGTCCCATCAAGATACCAAGTCCTTCATAGCCATTCAGACTACATACAAATGCAAATAAAACAAAACATTCATTCAATAAAAACGCATCTTTCTTATACATCATCACACCTCCATCTGGTATGAATATTCTATCTAAGAGTTGTGTTTTTACTGTCCAAAATATTGTATAATAAAGAAAAAGAATTGAGAAATTTATGGAAAACAGAAAAGAATTGAATGTTGTATTATGTCTCTATCGGATATTTCTTGAAAAAACGGATGCATCCCATGTCATTTCACTGGCATCACTCATTGATGAATTAGAGAATTGTGGAATTCATGCGGAAAGAAAAACCGTCTATAAATACATGCAGGCATTGAATGACTATGGCTTTAAAATTCATCATGTACGTCGAGGAAAACCACATTTCTACTATATGGAACATCCATATACATTAAGTGAAGCCGTTGTATTAATTGATCACATATCTTCTTCTCCTGCTTTTTCAAGCAAGGAAACAGATCTTTTAACAAACAAGATCAAATCACAGCTCAGTACATATCAGGCAGAACATTTACCACATACATACTATGCAACTTCAAAAACAGACAATGATGCTTTCTTAGAAAACATTGAAACACTGCTGCCAGCAATTGCTTCCTGCACTGCTGTGGAATTTCAATATTATGATTTAACGATTGATAAAAAAAGAAAGTATCGTAAAAATGATAAGATCTATCATTTAACACCATATGCAATCGTCTCTTCACAAGGAAAATACTATGCTGTATTCTATGATGAAAAACATAAAGGCTTTTCTAACTATCGCTTAGATAAGATTGATCATATTCGGATTACAGATGAGAAAACAGAACCAATTCCATTCTCTTTAGAAGAGCATATGAAAACAAGCATGCAGATGTATCATGGAAAACCAGCTACGGTATCTATTGAATTTAATGCTTCCATGGCAAATCCAGTACTGGAACAGTTTGGAGATAATATGATTATTTCTAAAAGAACAGATACAACGTTTATCGCAAATATTAAAACAACGCTGTCTCCAACACTGACAAGCTGGCTCATTCAATATCACGAACAATTACATATATTACGACCACAGTCTTTAATCAAAGAAATGCGTCACATTGCATTAGAATTATTAGAGAAATACGAGGAGGAATAAAACGATGAACAAAGAAGAAAAAATTCAAGAATTTCAGAAAATCATTGATCAGGCAAAACATATTGTATTTTTTACAGGTGCTGGTGTTTCTACATTAAGCGGTATCCCTGACTTTAGAAGCCAGGATGGTCTATACAACCAGAAATATGCTTATCCCCCAGAAGAAATCATTTCTCATCATTACTTTGAAGAAAATCCAGAAGAATTCTTCCGTTTCTACAAAGACAAGATGCTTCATTTAGATGCAAAGCCAAATATCGTACATACATTCATTGCCGAATGTGAGAAAAAAGGTAAAAGCCTTGGCGTTGTAACACAGAATATTGATGGCTTGCATCAGGCAGCTGGCAGTAAGCGTGTATATGAAATCCATGGATCTGTTGAAAGAAACTACTGCGAGAAGTGTCATAAGTTCTTTGATGCAGAATATATCAAAGATGCTGAAGGTGTTCCATATTGTGATGCTTGTGGAGGTATTGTAAAACCGGATGTTGTTCTGTATGAAGAAGGACTCAGCGAAGCTGTATTGAATGGTGCAATTGCCGCAATTCAATCAAGTGATGTTCTTGTCGTATTAGGAACAAGTTTAGTTGTATATCCTGCTGCTGGATTATTGAGATACTTTGGCGGTAAATATCTTGTACTTGTCAATCGAGATGCTACGCCATATGATACTGCCGCAGATCTAGTGATCAACGATACATTTGAAAATGTATTTCCAAAACTTCATATTTAAAACAAAGAGGCTGTAACAGTTTGTTATAGCCTTCATTTTTATTGATTTAACACATAACGGTTAATAACTTCCGCAACTGCACTATGATCACAGTCATTCTCTGTAATGACATCACACAATGGCTTCATATCCGCAATTGTATTACTTACACCAACGCCAAGACCTGCTTCCTGAATCATTGACAAGTCATTGAAATTATCTCCGATTGCAATTGTATCTTTAATATCTACACCTAAGATATTACATAGTCTTTTAAGACCATTTCCTTTCGATACACCTTTACGGTTAAATTCCATATAACGATTGCTGGAAAAAGAAACATCCATATTTCCAGTCAAATCCGTAATTTCAGATTCAATCTTTTTCAGATACGAGTAATCTGTATTCATATAGATTGCTTTAACAATTTCTTTTTCCTTTAAGAAATCAATATCATCTGAGAAGATTTCCGTACATGGCTGACGGTTTGCAAGATATTCAACTTCTTCTGGATAGAAGTTTCTTACCCATACCTGATCTGGTGTATAGATATGGATACAAATATGATCATACGTTAATCCACGCTTATAGATAGCTTCTGCTTCTTCAAATGTAATCCCCTGGAAATACAATTGCCTTTCATCTTTATTTTCTGTAATTGCACCACCATTATAGGAAATGACATATTGATCTTTCTGATCAAATAAGCCTAACTGTGCAGTTGTATGATGAACAGAATTATATCCTCTTCCCGTACAAGGAACAAACTTTACACCAGCTTCTGTTGCTTTGCGAATTGCTTCAATATTTTCATTGGAAATTGTTCGATTCCTTGAAATCAATGTTTCATCTAGATCACAGACAATAATTTTATACATACACATCCTCCTGGATGTATTCATTATACAAACAGATTCACGAAATAAAATTCCAATTAAAAGAATACACCTTTGATAAAGATTTCTAGACCTATCACAAGCAAGATCACACCACCAAGAATTGCAGCCTTGTTTGCAAGCTTCATACCAAACTTCTTTCCAATTTCGATGCCAATCCAGCAGATCACAAACGTTACAATTGCGATAACTAGACACGCAGCAAGTGCTAAGACAAGATTGTAGTTTGCAATGGTAAATCCAACAGATAACGCATCAATGGAAGTTGCAATTCCCTGCATCAATAATGTACCTTTGCCAACTTGTTTTTCTTCCTCTTCACTTTGTTCTTCAAATCCTTCTTTTAACATGTTTCCACCGATAAAGGCTAATAGAATCAGGGCAATCCAGGGAATCAGTTTCTCAAAGGCATGAAAATACGTCACAATCGTATGCACACAGATCCATCCAATCATTGGCATCGCAAACTGAAAGAATGCAAATGTAAATGCAATCAGAAACATTCTTTTCTTTCGCATCTTCACTTCTTTTAGTCCATTTGCCATGGAAACAGAAAAAGCATCCATCGCTAATGCAACACCAAGTGCTGCACTATTCACAAAAAACATGAAATTCATAAAAAATCCTCCCCAAACAAAAAAAACCGGAACATGCACGTCCGGTCATCTTTCATTCCATTCATGCATAACCAAAAAAAGTTATACATGAGTCTCGCTGATTAAAACAAGCCAGGTATAAAAACCAGTATGTTGACTTGTTACTCTATGGAGTTAGCTACTCCCTCACGACTGAATTATTAAACACTGTAATACATCAGTTAGTCAATATTAATTAAGCATCTACTTTACTGACTTCTTCAGTAAAATATTCTTTTGCTTCTTCAAATGACATACCTAATACAACAGACAATTCATTATACAAGTAGCCTTCAGCCTTCTGCAGATATTCATCATCTACGGAAGCTGCCTTCTTATGCTGTTCCATACGGATTCTATTTCTTTCATAGGAAGTTTTAATGATACGAATCAAATCTGTAATTTCATTTGTCTTAAGAAGATTTGCATATTGGCTTTTCATATTGGCAGGTTTATTTGCTAAAAGTTCAAGTTCTGGTGTTTCCTTGATCAATTCCAGCAATTGTTCCTTCGTAATCAAATCTCTTAAATGACCAGCCTTGTTCGACACAGGTACTTGCATACGTGTAGAACCATCTGTGTTATGATATGGAACTAAAATATAGCACTTTTCACCAGTAAAACCACTTTTTTCTCTGCCTACTACTCTACAAACATCTCTTTTGTAAACTACTACATCATTAATCTTATACATGTGTCTCACCTCATTCCATTAGCCTTATTTTAGCATATTTTGGCCTTTTTTGCACGTGTCCAGCCGTAAAAAAAAGAGCCAGAAACTGGCTCAAATAATCTGCAGTAAGAAGAATTTCAAGTATTCTGTTTCAGGAATACAAGGATTAACTGGATGATCAGGTGCTGCACCTCTTTCTTCAATCAGACGGATGGAAACACCTGCTTCATTTGCAGCATCACATAACATCTTTCTAAATTCATCCTTTGGCATAAAATGAGAACAGGAAGCACTGGCAAGATAACCGCCTCTTGGTAAAAGACGCATTGCTTCTGTATTAATTTCCTGATATCCCTTTCTTGCATTGTGGAATGTTTTTCTGCTTTTTGTAAATGCCGGTGGATCCAGGACAATAAAATCAAACTGTGCATGTTCTTTCTTCAGTGCTGGCAGGATTTCAAATACATCTGCCTGACGAAATGATAAGTTCAACCCATTTCTTTCTGCATTCTTCTGTGCCATTTCCAGTGCAGATTCAGAAATATCCATCGCAAGTACAGAAGCTGCACCACCTTTAGCAGCATTCAATGCAAAAGAGCCTGTATGTGTACAACAATCCAATACACGCATTCCCTTTGCAAGACGTGCAACCTGTCTACGATTATATTTCTGATCCAGGAAGAAACCAGTCTTTTGACCGTTCTCTACATCCACTTCATACTTGATGCCATTTTCAACAATTTCAGTAATACAGCTGAATGGATGTTTTTCACCATACCATCCTTTATATTGCTTCAAACCTTCTTTTTTTCTCAGCTCTCCTTCATTGCGTTCATAAATGCCATCAATCACTTCACCATGATTTTCTAGTTCATCGAGCAATGCCTGATAAATAACATCCTTATTTTTTTCTGTACCAACGGATTCTACCTGTGTAACTAAGATGTTATTGTATCGATCCACTGTCAAACCTGGTAATCCATCGGATTCTCCATGAATCAGTCGACATGCCTTGATATCTTCCTGCATAACGATATATCTATAGTCTAATGCATATTTCACTTTCCTTTGAAAGAAAGCGTCATCATATTTCTCATTTGCATTGTTGCCTAATAGACGAATACGAATCTTTGAAGTTTCGCTATAAAATCCAGAACCAAGATAGTTATTCTTGCCTCCAAATACATCAACAACACATCCATTTTCCTCTATCTCACTTGATTCTACAATTTCATCTGCATAGATCCATGGATGTCCTTTTTTAATATTCTTTTCTTGTTTTTTTGTCACAACAAATCTTGGAAATACTCTCTCTTGTTTCATGTTTTCTACCTTCCGCTTCAATATTCTATCACAAACAAAAAGAGGTGATACACCTCTTTATGCTTGTGGATTTGCTTCCTTGGAAGCTTTAATTACTTTCATTCGTGAGAATTCTTCACGTTCTTTTTCATCTAATGAATCATTGATAAAACGAATTGTATTTGTATAACGCGGAATCACCACGTTTTTCAATGCATTGGCACGTTTCTGTGTCTTGCTAATAGCATTTGCTAAACGATATACCGCATTATCAACTTCCGCAAGAACCATTGTCAGCTCCTTAACTTTCTGAAACTGTAAGTACGCTTCATCAATTTTAGAGTTAGATTCTTCCAGACCATACGCCAATTCTAAATTGTCGGGTTTTTCATAGATAACATTAGGTACTTCAACACCCATAACAGAACGATATGTGAGTTGAATGTGCGTTTCAACTGGAATTTCAGATGCAATTCTCTGGATAACACCTGAATAGATATTTGCCTGCTGAAGAAGATAGTAACCTGTAGAATATGCCTGTGTAATTTCATCACGAAGCATTTTCACTTTATCTACAAGCTGCATCATTTCACTGACAAGAATGTTTCTCTTACGATCCATCAGATCATATCCAGATTTTGCCAGAGCAAGAGAACGCTTCATACGAATGAGATTACCTTTTGTTGCGGCAACCTGCACTGCCATATTAGTATTCTCCTTCGTGCTTTGTAATCATTTTGATTGTAGCCATCGCATGATCAGGATCATAGTTACGTTTGATTAGTTCAGAATCAAGACGATCCAGTGCTTCTACTGGCAATGTGGATAATAATGCCCAGCCAAGGTTCAATGTTTCTTCCATAGAACGGTTTTCATTGAATCCCTGTCCAACAAATACCTGTTCAAACAAACGGCCAAATGCCATATGTTTCTTGTCAATATCAGACAATTCATCTTCACCAATAACAGAAGCTAAGCTTCTAGCATCCTGTACCTTTGCATAAGATGCAAACAGCTGGTTAGAAATATCCTGATGATCTTTTCTAGTATAACCTTCACCGATACCATCTTTCATCAAACGAGACAATGAAGAAAGTACACTGATTGGTGGAGTAATGTTATTCAAGAATAAGTCACGATCCAGTACAATCTGTCCTTCTGTGATATAACCCGTCAAGTCAGGAACTGGATGTGTAATATCATCATTTGGCATTGTCAAGATAGGAATCTGTGTAACAGAACCTTTGCCACCTTTGATAATACCGGCTCTTTCATATAGACAAGCCAAGTCTGAATATAAGTAACCAGGATATCCTTTACGTGAAGGAATTTCACCCTTACTGGAAGAGAATTCACGTACTGCTTCACAATAGGATGTCATATCTGTCAAGATAACAAGCACATTCATACCACAGTCATATGCAAGATATTCTGCAGCAGTCAATGCACATCTAGGTGTCAGCATTCTTTCAACGATAGGATCATCGGCAAGGTTGACATACATAACAACCTTTTCCATAACACCTGTTTCTTCAAAAGATCTTCTAAACAAATCAGCAACATCGTTTTTTACACCCATTGCACCAAAGACGATACAGAAGTTTTCTGCATCTTCACCTGTTAATTTTGCCTGCTTAACGATCTGGATTGCTAATTGATCATGCGGAAGACCACTGCCTGAGAAAATAGGAAGTTTCTGTCCACGAATCAATGTATTCAGTCCATCAATTGCAGAAATACCAGTCTGAATATAGTTTCTTGGGTATTGTCTTGAATATGGATTCAATGGTTTACCATTTACATCTTCAAACTTATCCGCATAGATTTCACCTAAGCCATCAATTGGTTCACCTGTACCATTAAATGTTCTGCCTAGGATTTCCTTAGATAGTCCAAGTTCCATTGGATGACCAAGTAACTTTGTTTTTGTATTGCTGAGCGATAGACCTTCTGTACCCTGGAATACCTGGATCACAGCTTTTTCACCAGAAATAGATACAACTCTTCCACTTCTTGTAGAACCATCATTCAATTCAATTTCAACCATTTCTTCATTGGATACATTTTTTACATGGTCTAGGGCAACAAGTGAGCCCTGGATCTCATCCAGTCCTAATAACTGTAAACTCATAATCTGCCCTCCTTATAAAATAGAATTCAATGCTTCGTCAATCTTTTCTGGATAGCTGTCCAGAAGATCAATATTGTTATTTGGTACATCAAACTTCATTTTGATGACTGTTTCAAAAATACCTGTTTTTGTAATCAAAGATACTGGAATGTGTTTTTCAACCTTTGCTTTACAAGCACGATATAGATAGTCGATGACTTTCATCATCTTAAACTGCTTTTCCATTGGTACAGACATATCATCTGGATGGAAAGCATTCTGTTGTAGATAGCCAACTCTAACAACACGTGCAATTTCAAGCAGCAGCTTCTGATCTTCAGGCAGTACATCAGAACCAATCAGCTTAACAACTTCCAGCAGAGAATCTTCCTCATGAAGAATTTCCTGTAATTCTGCACGTAATGTCAAGAAAGAACGGTTAATATTTTCAGCATACCAGTGAGATAATTCATCAATATATTCACTTGTAGACTGATTCCAGTTGATAGCGGCATAGTGTCTAGCATATGCTAAAGATTTATCCAATGCCCAGAAGCATCTGACAAATCGACGTGTATTCTGTGTGACTGGTTCAGAGAAGTCACCACCCTGTGGAGATACAGCACCAATTAAAGTAACAGAACCTTGTTTGCCACTCAATGTATCAACATATCCAGCACGTTCATAGAACTGTGCAATTCTACTAGGAAGATATGCTGGGAATCCTTCTTCTGCAGGCATTTCTTCCAGACGGCCACTCAATTCACGAAGTGCTTCTGCCCAACGAGAAGTAGAGTCAGCCATTAAAGCAACATGATAACCCATATCACGGTAATATTCCGCAATAGATACACCTGTATAAATAGAAGCTTCACGTGCTGCTACTGGCATGTTAGAAGTATTGGCAATCAATACTGTACGGTCCAGTAATGATTTACCAGTTTTTGGGTCCTTCAATTCAGAGAATTCTTCCAGAACCTGAGTCATTTCATTACCACGTTCACCACAACCAACGTAAATAATAATATCTGCATCACAGAACTTAGCGATGGAATGCTGAAGCATTGTTTTACCAGCACCAAATCCACCAGGTAAAGCTGCAGAACCACCCTTTGCAATTGGGAACATTGTATCTAGTACACGCTGTCCAGTTATTAGAGGAATGGATAATGGCTTTCTAGCTTTGATTGGACGAGGAATACGAACTGGCCATTTCTGTGCCAATGTAATTTCTGTCTGTTTTCCTGTTTCTTCATCTTCAACAACAGCTAATACATCATTCACTGTATAGCTGCCGCTAGGCTTAACATTCTTCGCTACACCATGAACACCATTTGGAATCATAGAGCGATGTTCAATGACACTTGTTTCCTGACAAGTCGCAAAGATTTCACCAGCAGTTACAACATCACCTTCCTTGATGAGCATTGTAACATCCCATTTAACCTTAGTATCAATAGCATCTACCTGTGATCCTTCAGAAATGAATGCACCTTCAATTTCTTCGATCTTCTGTAGAGGTCTTTCAATACCATCATAAATGTTTTTTAATAGACCAGGACCAAGTGTTGCGTTTAACAAAGAACCTGTTCCAATGACTTCTTCACCAGGTCTTAGACCTGTTGTAGATTCATATACCTGGATTGTTGTGCAGTCATCATTTACTTTGATAACTTCACCAAGCAGATGCTTCTTACCAACATAAGTCATTTCTCTCATCGCAAATGACTTTGTATTACGGACGGTAATGACCGGCCCATTAATTGAATATACGGTATCGCTCATTATTCATCCTCACTTTCTACAACTTTGAAACCAGAATGATTTCTAAACCATGCAAATTGTTCATCACGTTTTTCACCTAATGTACAACTGTATTCAAAATGATTTACTTCATCAACGAATTTAAATCCGCCAATAGAGAAATATCCCTTTCTGATTTCCTGTTTCATTTCCAGCTGATTTAACAGCTGTTTCATTAATTCCATATCATTTTCACGAACAAGGAAATATCCTTCTTCATGTAAATCTACTTTTTTCAAATTACTTAAAAGATACTCTTTATAAGCATCACTCTTTGCGAATGCCTTTAACTCTTTTGTAACTTCAGCAGTTAATTCATCAACAAATCCTTTACGAAGCTCTAATAGTTTTTTCTTTGTATCTAATTTGTCATGAGAAGATTTTGTTGCCGCAAACATGCGAGCTTCTTTCAATTCACCTTCTAGATATGTAGAAGTTTCTTTGAGCAAACCTTCTTTAAAGAAGCTAACCTGATCGTTACGTAATGCATCTGTTTCCTGGTTGACTAAATTTTCAACGAGTTCTGCATTACTTTTGACATCATTCGCAATTTCTTCAAGCAATTTCTCCTGATTGTCTTCCATCTGTATTCACCTCATAGTTTTACGCCAATTGCTTCAGAAATATATTTGTTGATTGATTCAGAAATATTTCCGGAGCCATGACGATCTGGAATCTCTACAATAAGAGGCTTTGCAAGATTCATTTTGTATTTGGATACGATATCACTGACCTCTTCTATCGTAATCGTTGTCATCAAAATAATGGCAATATCATCTGTATGGATCAATTCATCCAGACGATGAAGTATATTGTCACGTCCTTTGATGACTTCACCTTCGATACCAGCAAGGCGCATTCCCATTACTGTATCGGTATTGTCGCTGATGACGTAGCTTCTCATAGATTAAAGATTGTTCAAGATCAAGATGGAAATTAACAAACCGTAAATAGCAACACCTTCACCTAAGGCTACGAAGATAATTGCACGACCGAAGTTATCAGGATTTTCACTAACAGCACCTAAAGCAGCTGGAGCAGCCTTTGCTACGGCCCAACCAGCACCGATACAAGAGCATCCTACAGACATAGCAGCAGCGATAAATCCAAGACCCTTTGCAAAATCACCAGTAGCAGCAGCTGTTGTATCTTCAGCTAATGCTGTGAACTGATTTGCCTGGAATAAAACCATAACCAGGAATACACCACAGAACAAGGCAATCTGCGCCATCATTCTATTACGTGCATTTTTTACATTTAACTTTCCAGCAAACATTAAACCAAGAGGACCAACAACAAGAACAACAGCGATTAAAGGTAATAACATTTCAATAGCACTTAACATTTTATTTTTCTCCTTTAGATTATTTATCTATTGATTACTCTGCTACTTTAGCAGACAAAGCATTAAACTGAACGCCTCCAGCATCATAATATCTAGAGAACATTTCATAGTATTCAAGACGTAATGTCTGAATACCTACAATCAAACCTTCCAGTACCATAACGAAGATGTTACCGAAGATCAGTACCGCAACACCGGCTTTTCCTGTCATTTCAACAAGTGTCATAACAACAAGCATCATACCAGCATGGCTTAATACGAAGCCACCAACTCTTAAGTAAGACATGGAGTTTGTAACGAATGTCAACAATACATCAATCAGTTCAAAAATTGACTGTGCGATGTATCCACCCCATCCTTCTTCTGGCTTTACTGTTTTATGTTCAACCGCATTGCTTAAAGGTTCTTTCATCACAAAGCTGATGACTGGTAAAACAATAAAGATACCAAGATACACAGGATTGAGTACATTCCATCCAAGCAGCATAGTCGCAACGATTGCGAATACGATACCACCATAGAATACTAGACCAGCAATACCATTCTGAGAGAAGATTGCATCTCCTAACTGATGGTGTTTGAAACGGTTCACAATATTCATGCACTGTGTTGTAAGAATCAATACAGCACCAATTGCGACTGCACCAATCAGTAATAACATCGTACTGCTCTGTGCCATAACATCGAAAAGCTTTTCTCTTACACCAAATAATGACTGATGAATAGGATTTAACAGCTCTTCATATCCAAATACAGATCCAAACAAGAAACCAAAGATCATAGATGTAATACCACATCGATTAATGATTCCAAAGATCTGACCCTTCTTTTCAAATACAAGTCCAAGGATAAATAGAACAAGTCCCTGTCCAAGATCACCGAACATGATTCCAAACAATAGACAGTATGTAAATGCCATAAATCCAGTTGGATCAAAGTCTGTATATTTTGGAACACCATACATGCCTAAGAACATTTCAAATGGCTTTGCAAACCAGTTGTTCTTAAGTAAAGTTGGACATTCTAAATCTGGTACTTCAGATGGATCCTTCACTTCAATTGTTGATGGAAGATCCTTGAAGATTGCTTTATAATGATCAACTTCATCTTCCTTTACAAATCCACTTAACAGATACTTTTCATTGATCTCAGCTATATATGGATATAATTCATGCACACTGTTTTCTTCATTACAGAATGCATAGATATCATCAATCTGATCTTTGTAATGTTCTAACTGTTTCTTGACATCGATCATTGGGATATCAATTGGTTCAAAGTATAGATCTTTGAAAATCTTACGTACTTTATCTACATAAGAATCTGATGTTACGTATAACATCCATACGTACTGTGGTGTTTCATGTACGTGATGATGTACAAAGATTTCATCTTTATACATGCTTAGCTTTTTATAAGACTCTCTTGGAAGTCTGCCAAAGCCAAAGTTCAAATACTGACACGCATGCATTCTTTCAAAACCACATTCACTCAGTGCACCTAAAGCCTGTTCATCATCTGGTGTCAATAAGACAGTATTTGCATCTGTCTCAAGACCAAACGTTTCATCGAGCTCATCAATAAAAGCATCCATTTCTTCATTTGTATAATGCTTTTTTGGAGCTCTTTCAGGATCTAGTGTGTAATTTACACTATGTGCAAAGTTCTGCAGTGTCTGAAGATAACCGCTATATGGATTCTCATCATTAATGAGATGTCCACCATTATCTTCATTGATAATGTCTGCAGCATGTACAGCGTGTAACAAACCTGAATGCACACCATCCAATACCATCTCATCGATGTGTGATTCATCCGCGGCTACACTGACATATTTCATTTTTACAATAGCCATACATCTACTCCTTCTTTTAATATACCAATAGCGCACGGATACGATCTGGTGCTATTTGATAACGAATTCCTTCAATAATATTGATCAGATTCTGAATTTCTGTTTCCGCAAGTAATAAATAACTCAAGAAAACAACATGAGAATCCTGATAATATTCAATCATATGATGACCCATGTTAAATTGAATCATCTGAACATACTGTTCAATACTTGTAAATCTTAGATCATGTGTATAACGATGATATTTCTTCGCAACACGTTCTAATACTTCATCTGCATCACAGTTTTCAATCATATCTTCCAGTTCATGTTTTTTAAAAAAACATGTATATGGAAGCATAAACTTCTCAATTGTCAGTGATGATTCTTTGAAGTATTTCTTCAAACGATAAATTGCTGATAGATTAATCAATTCTGCTTTTGACATGATCAGCTGATCTAAAGCAACATTCACTTCATTTTTCTTTGTCAGATCTAATAATTGAATCGTATCTTTATACAGTTCTAATTCAAGATCATGTTCCAGTGCAATGTAATCAATTTCTTCCAGTCTTTCAGACTGATATTTGAATATGATTTTCTCATACGCTGTACCCTTTAAAACATCTAATAATTCACTAAAGCTTGTTACTTCTGGTAAACGTTTAATGTCAAAAGAAAAATATTTTTGCGCGAACATTGGAAGATCCGATATAATTCCACTTCTGATTTCTTCATCATTTGTGACAATATATCTCACACATGCTAAGATCATACGAATCTCTGAACGCATTACAAATGCATAGATAAAGCCTCTATCATTTTCACCACCATAGCGTTCCAGTTTCTCTAAGCGATGGAAAATATCCATACGCAATAAAGATTCCAGCTGTTCTCTATGAATTGCCTTTTCATTGATTCCATCCAGTGTTTTTGAAAAATATGTTCCGTTCTTTAAATAGCTGGCTACTTCAGGTACAGATTTTTTTTGAATCAAAGTTTCATATTCATTTGCTTGAAGGCGACTACCGAACATTGCTCTTGCTTTCGTACTCATTGCTAACTCTGAGCTCATATTCGCCTCCTGTTATGATTCAACACTGATAATTCTTGTAACCAGTTCTTTTTTCCATTGTTCTTTATTTGCGTTATACATTTCAGTTAGTCTTTGAACATTCTTTTCATACAACGCTTTGTTTTCTTCTTGATTTTTTGCAACTTCCTGTGCAAGTTCTTTCTTTGTCTGCTCTACTTTGCTTTTTACATCAGCCCAGGCATCGTCAGAAAGTTTCTTTTTTTCCTCTTCTACAGCTTGTTTGAGTTCAGCACGTTTTGCATATTGCTTCTGAATCGCTTCACGTGTTTTTTCATCTGTCTCAATCAACTGTAAGATAGCATCCATTTCCATAATAAATACCTCTTATCTTTATGACCTAATTATTTTAATACTTTACTTATAAAAAGAAAGAGTTTCTTGTGAAATCAAAAAGTTAATAATTTCACATAAACTCTTTCTAGCGAATCATGTCGTAAACGTGGTATCCATGCCCACAATTTCGTGTTCGATACAGGATCATTCCTAAATGTTCATACTTCTTTGCTTTTAAAATATCATCGGTTTCTAATGCAACCATAATGCCATACTGCTGGGCATGCGCATATACAAATTCCATCATTTCTCTCATAAATCCCTGGTGCTGATATTGCTTCAATACAACAAGAATATCTACAGAAACATAGCGTGCATTTCTTTTCATGATTTCTTGAGAAATCGTACCACCATCATTAGATGAAATTCGTGAATAATCCAATACTTTCTGGAAACCACCCAATGCTTCTGTTTCCGCAAGCATTTCTTTAATCACATGAATTAATGTAATACGATGTCCTTCAGAATCCGTCATAATAAGATATGACTCTCCCCCTTCACTCATATACGCACATCCACTTCTTACTGCAGCTTCAAATACAGCGCGCATAAAGATATACATTGATTCTCTTGTTAAAAAGAATCCTTTCATACCGATTTCACCTTCGGAATATTCATAATCAAAAAATGCATCTGCAATGTCTTGTGCAATTTCAGATATTTTTTCAGCAGACAGTTTTTTATCAATTGGAACAATCATATTTCTTTCCCCTATTTCGCATCCATTATAAAAAAAAGAATGGCAAAATGCCATTCTTATATTAACGTGTAGATTTGTCGTATGGAATTCCTTCTGCCTTTGGTGCCATTGAATTCTTTGATGAGAATGCTAATACAATCAAAGAAATGATATATGGCAATAAGTTATATACAGTCGATGGAATATTCATAGAAGCAAGCAGCGGAATACCAGAATATACAGAACCTAAGGATCTGAAGAATCCGAATAACAATGCAGCCAATGCAATTCTATGTGGTTTCCATTGACCAAAGATCATAACAGCCAATGCTAAGAAGCCATATCCTGCAACACCATTTTCAAATGTCCAGCTAGAACCAGCAGTAATATAAGCAATACCGCCAAGACCGCCAAGCATACCAGAAATCAATACACCGGCCCAGCGCATCTTGAATACGTCGATACCTACAGAGTTAGCAGCCTGTGGATTTTCACCACATGCCATTAGTCTTAGACCAAATCTAGTCTTGTAAAGAACGACATATGCGGCAATCACTGCAACTACTGCAACAAGCATAAACCAGTTAAATTCAAATCCACCAATCTGAACTGTTAAATCTGGACGGTTATCAATGTAGTAAACAACAGAAGAAACATCACTGGAATCTACAGATAAGTTAATTGCTTTTACAATAACTGCAGATACTGCTGTTGCTAACATGTTCATTGCAGTACCAATCAATGTCTGATCAGCATTGAAATGAATTGCTGCTACACCAAGCAATGCAGAATATAACATACCAAATGCAATGGCACCAACCAATGTAACGATGACAGTGATAAAGCTAGGTACATCAACTGGCATGTATTTCAGTACAAGTGCTCCGCCAAGTGCACCAACGACCATGATTCCTTCAAGACCAAGATTAATAATACCGGAATGTTCTGAAAAGCATCCTCCTAAAGCAACCAATGCAAGAACGGAAGCAAACAGAAGCATATATTGAAGTAACAATACCATTATCTGTTATCTCCTTTCTTCTTACTGTGTAAGAGTGTTCGAATGAATCCCATGAATCCGCAAAGGTAAATAATAATTGCGGTAATCAAATCAGGAATCTGAGATGGGAATGCTGTTTTATCAAGGAAGACAGCACCATCTGTAATATGCTGAATAAAGTATGAGGAGAAGATTGTTCCAATTGGATTTAATCCTCCTAGGAACGTTGCAGCAATACCATTGAATCCCATTGCTGGAACAGATGTCTGTCCAACTTCCCATTCTGCAATACCAGAAAGATAGAAGAAGGAAGCACCAATTGCGGCAAGTGCACCACCGATTGCCAACGTAACGATGATGTTTTTCTTTTCTTTCATACCTGCATATTTAGCAGCATCCTTATTGTAACCTGTTGCGACAAGTTCATATCCAAACTCTGTTTTATTTAAAACAAACCAGACTAGAATTGCGATAATAATGGAAAGTGGAATTGCAATTGTCACCTTGTCGTTGCTGAACAGCTTATCCAATCCAAGACTTGGCAGGATTGCAGCGTTTCCATGTCCCTGCAGCTTTAATGTGTAAGGACTTGTTGGCTCTTTTACACCAGCTAATAACATGTTGACACAATATAATGAAATCCAGTTCAGCATGATGCCAGAGATAACTTCATTTACATTTCTAAATGCTTTTAATACCCCAATGAGTACACCACTCAATGCACCAGCAGCAGCACTCAATACAACACATAAAAGCCAAGGAAGCTTCAAACTCAATCCACAGAACAAAGCAACACCAGCACCAAGTGCATATTGACCAGCAGCACCAATATTAAATAAGCCAACTTTGTAACAGAAGCATACGCTCAATGCACAAAGAATCAGTGGAGAAGTCTTAACAAGTGTACTTCCAAAATACTTCACACAGATCTTTCCCATTGGGTAGTTAAAGTAATTCTTTAAGATAGAACAGATACCTTTAAATGCCTCAGAAGGATTGATCAGCAGCAATACAATAAAACCAATCAATACACCAAGTACGATACAGATCAATGCAGCTAGAACAGCCTGTACAGATGGTCTATCAAGAAAACTTTTCTTCTCTTTCATCATTCTGCTCCTTTCTGCACATTTCTTTTCGCACCAGCCATATATAAACCAAGTTCTTCAACCGTTGTCTTCTTAGGGTCTAATTCACCAACGATTTCACCTTCATACATAACTAAGATACGATCAGAAAGATTCATAACTTCTTCCAGTTCAAGAGAAATCAATAGAATTGCTTTTCCATTGTCTCTATCCGCAATCAACTGTTTATGGATAAATTCAATTGCACCAACGTCAAGACCTCTTGTAGGCTGCACCGCAACAAGCAAATCATGATCTTTATCAAGCTCACGCGCAATAATTGCTTTCTGCTGGTTGCCACCAGACATAGAACGTGCAACTGTAGAAGCACCTTGACCACTACGTACATCAAATTTATCAATCAATGTATTCGCATATTTACGGATTTCATCTTTCTTTAAAATACCAGCTTTATTCACAAATTGAGGCTGCCAGTATCTCTGCAGAACAATGTTGTAATCCAGTGGATAATCCAGTACAAGACCATGCTTATGACGATCTTCTGGAATATGAGACATTTTTAAAGATCTTTGACGAATGGATTGATTTGTAATATCTTCTCCGCTCAATGTAATCTTGCCACTTGTGACTGGTTCTAGTCCTGTAATACCATAGACAAGTTCTGTCTGTCCATTTCCTTCAATTCCCGCAATACAAACGATTTCTCCTGCTTTGACATCAAAAGAAACATTCTTTACTGCGTTATTGGAATGGCGTTTACTAGACATTGTCAGGTTTTCAACCTGTAGAACAGTCTGTGAAGGATGTGCTTCATCTTTATCAACAACAAGCTGTACATCTCTACCAACCATCATTCTAGAAAGTTCTGCTTCACTTGTTTCTTTAACATTTACTGTACCAATGCATTTACCTTTTCTAAGTACAGTAACACGATCCGCTACTTCCATAATTTCATTCAACTTATGAGAAATAAACAGAATTGATTTTCCTTCACTTGCAAGATGCTTCATGATCTGCATCAATTCTTCAATTTCCTGTGGTGTTAATACCGCAGTAGGTTCATCAAAAATCAGAATTTCATTGTCTCGATACAACATCTTTAGAATTTCTGTTCTTTGCTGCATACCAACTGTAATATCTGAAATTTTTGCATCTGGATCAATCTGTAATCCATATCTTTCAGATAGATCCATAACTTTCTTTCTTGCTTCCTGCTTCTGCAAGATTCCATTTTTTGTATCTTCAACACCTAAAATGATATTATCCAATACTGGAAAACATTGAACTAATTTAAAATGCTGATGAACCATTCCGATACCTAATGCATTGGCATCGTTAGGGTCATTGATTTTAACTTCTTTGCCATCCTTTTTAATTACACCTTCTTCAGCTTGATACAGTCCAAATAAAACTGACATCAAAGTTGACTTACCAGCACCATTTTCTCCAAGCAGAGCATGAATTTCACCTTTTTTTAATTGTAAAGTGATATCATCATTTGCCACGATACCTGGAAAACGCTTTGTAATGTGTAACATTTCAATTGCGTAATTTTCGCTAGACATGATGGTCTCCTTCCTTGATTCTTCTAACAATAATTATATTAAAAAAAAAGGATGGAATAAAGCATTTCCATCCTTCTTTTCAACAAATTATCTATATTGACTTATGCAAGAATTGTTCCCTGGAAGTCAATCTTAACGTTTTCAGCTGTTGGTTCTGGAGCTGATGTATCGTTAGAAACCTTGATCTTTCCATCAAACATATCCTTAACTAATGCCTTGTAGTCTTCAACAGTGAACTTACCGTCTTCAAACTGTGTTGTTTCTTCAGGAATCTGTACATAGTTAGCTGTTGGATCATCACCAGAAACAAGACCTAATGTATCGATCTTACCAGCTAATTTATCCCAGTTGCCATCCTTGATTTCATCAAGAGCATTTTCAACAGTAACAGCAAGACCCTTCATAGCAGAAGTAACTGTCATACCATCACCATAGTCAGCATCGATAGAAGCACTCTGGTCAACGTCAACACCAATCATCTTGCCATTAGCAGCCTTAGCAGCTTCAGCAGCAGAGATATAAACACGTCCACCACAACCGAATACTACTTCTGTACCATTTGCGAACCATGTATCCATTGTAGCCTTGATAGCTGGATCTTCAGAGAACTTACCACCGTATACATACTTGATTTCAACGTCTTTTTCACCAAGTTCCTTAGCAGCAGCGTCAGCACCCTGAACATAGCCGTAACCATAACGCATAACAGCTGGAACAGCCATACCACCTAAGAAACCAAGCTTTTTATAGCCAAGCTTAACTGCAGCATAACCTGCCATATAACCAGCTAATTCTTCCTGGTAAATAGCACAGTATACATTATCAATATTTACATACTTTTCAAAATCCCAGTTAGATGGGTTGTAGTCATACTTTTCACCTGCAGCTGTAACACCTGCTTCAAGTAAGTCGCCTTCAGCAACGTCAAGAGCTACAAACTTAACATCAGGATATTCCTTAGCACATGCTACTACAGAGCCAGCAAATAAGTAACCAGGCATAACAACTACGTTATGTCCTTCAGCAATTGCTGTTTCGATAGCCTGTACACGAGCATCTGTTGTGTCAGCAGATGGCTTGTAGTACTTGAAATCAGCACCGTTCTTTTCGCTCCATGCCTTAGAAGCTTCGTAAGTTGTCTGGTTAAATGATTTATCTGTAATTTCACCAGAGTCTGTAATCATCGCAACAGAAATATCAGATGTTGCTGATGTTGTTTTGTTTGATCCGTCTGTGTCTTTACCAGAAGAACAAGCAACTAAGCTTGTTGCCATAAGACCAGAAAGGACCAGTTTGAATAATTTCTTCATTATTCTTTTCCTCCTTCGCAAAGGCTTGCTTCACGTTATCTATATTTTACTTTTTTTTAATATGAAGTTTCAATGATTATTCGAGAAATTATAGACAATTTCACTAAAACGTAATCGCAATTTACATTTGTTCTCAACAATTTATGAAATTGTTTTCATGAATTGACAAATGGTATACTTTATACAGACAGGAGTTTTAAAATGGTTTTTAGCAGTCTGACATTTTTGTATGTATATTTACCAATCGTTTTATTCATTTACTATATTTCTCCACTACAATGCAGAAATGTTATTTTATTCATTGTTTCTTTGATTTTCTATGGATGGAGCAATCCACTGTACATATGCATCATGCTATTTTCCATCATTATGAATTATATGTTTGGTCACTGGATCAAAACATATCAAAACAAAGCCAAAACACTCCTTATACTATGTATCATCTGTAACCTTTCCATTTTGTTTTTCTTTAAGTATTACACATTTGTAAACAATACGCTGCAATCAGCTGGCATCTATATCTTGCCGGCCTTATCTATTGCATTGCCAATTGGTATTTCTTTCTACACTTTCCAGGCAATGAGCTATCCAATTGATCTATACACAAATACAATCACACCACAGAAAAGTCTCATCAGCTTTGGAACATATGTAACGATGTTCCCTCAGCTGATTGCAGGTCCAATCGTTCGCTATAAAGATATTGCCTCTCAACTCACACAAAGAAAATATACACTCGATCGTTTTTCCTATGGCATTCAGCGATTTGTCATCGGTTTAAGCAAAAAAGTCATGCTCGCAAACACATGCGGAGAAATCTACGAATCTATTGAAGCATTACACTTTTCAGAGACTTCTGTCTGCACAAGCTGGATTGGAATTCTCTGCTATACATTTCAAATCTATTTTGATTTTTCTGGATATTCAGATATGGCAATTGGCTTAGGAGAGATGTTTGGATTCCATTTTCTTGAAAACTTTAATTATCCATATATTTCTAAATCCATTACAGAATTCTGGCGAAGATGGCATATTTCACTGTCTTCCTGGTTTAAAGACTATGTCTATATCCCACTTGGAGGAAATCGTAAAGGATACAAACGACAATGTCTGAATCTATTTGTTGTATGGCTGCTTTGTGGCTTATGGCATGGCGCCAGCTGGAACTTTGTATTGTGGGGTGCATTCTATGGAATTGTACTATGGATTGAAAAAACATTCCTATCGAAGATCCTTGCTAAGATTCCAGAAGTATTTGCACACCTATATACAATGATTATTGTCATGCTCGCGTGGGTACTATTCTCACATACAGATATTTCACAGGCCATTCATTCAATCTCCATGTTATTTGGAAACTGCCCTGCTTTCTATAATGCTGTTACGTTCTACTATATTCGTAACAATGCATTCTTATTCATGATCTGTTTCATCGCATGTACTCCAGTTGCGAAAACAAAATGGAATGTTTTCAAAAAGCTTCACTGGCTCTATCCTGTTGTATTGATGATACTTATGATTCTCTCAACTGCATTCATTATCAATGGAACATACAATCCATTCCTGTACTTTAGATTCTAGGAGGTTTTTTATGAAAAAGAAGTTTACTTCCTATATAACAACGATTCTATTTCTCACGTTACTTTTTTCACTCACAGTTGCGAATTGTTTCCATGAGAAAGTTGATTTTTCTATCAATGAAAATCGTTCTCTTTCTTCTTTCCCACCTCTTACATTTTCAAATATTGTTCATGGAAACTTTGATCAGCAGTTTGAAAACTGGCTGAGTGATCATTTTCCATTTCGAGATGCATGGATCATGACAAAAGCAGCTGTCAAAAAAGCTTGTGGTGCCATTGAAAATAACAATGTCTATTTTGGAGAAGATAATCATCTCATCAAACAAGAATTAGACTATGATAAAACAACGATCCAGAATAACATTTCCTATATTCAGCAATTCACAGAAGATAACAATATCAAAGCAAATATTCTTCTGATTCCTGATGCATGCTATGGAGAGGAACAGCTGCTTCCAAAAGGTGCAGTCAATATGGATGAAAAAGAAATGGTTCAATCCATTCAGCAGGATTTCAAAGATCAGACAATCATTGATATCACGGATACGATTCATGATACAAAAGATACCTATTTCAAAACAGATCACCACTGGAATGAAAATGGAGCTTTGCTTGGATATGAAGCAATCTGTAAAGATGTATTAAGCAAAAAGCCGAATACATTTCATTTCCAGAAAGTATCTGACTCTTTTCAAGGAACAATGGTGACAAAATCAGGTGTATTCTGGAATGAAGCTGATAAAATCAATAAGATGGAATGTGATATTCCATTTCAAGTCAAAGTAACATATGATAATACAGTCATGAAAGATTCTCTTTTTGAAGAAGGCAATCTTCAAAAGAAAGATCAGTATACATACTATTTAGATGGAAATCATGCTTTGGCAGATATTAAAACAAATGTAAAGACAAAAAAGAAAGCTGTGATTGTCAAGGATTCATATGCACATATATTACTCCCATATCTTGCGAGTGAATATCGTGAAATCCAGGTAGTTGATTTACGTTACTATAGTCAGTCAACTTCATCTCTTTTAGATAAAAACACAGATTTTTATGTGATCTATTCACTAGAATCATTTGTCAATGACAATCATTTAGCACTGCTATATTAGAAAGGAATATTGTATGAAACTAAAAATCAGAAAAATGGGAATCAATGGAGAAGGCATTGGATACGTTGATCATAAACCTGTCTTTGTTGAAGGTGTTCTTCCTTATGAAGAAGCTGAAGTAGAAATTACAGAAAAGAAAAATACATACGCAAAAGGTACGCTCAAAAAACTGCTATGGGTATCTAAAGAAAGAATCCGTACAGACTATGAATACTATATTGAAGAAGGATGTCCTTTATATATTCTTCAATACGAAGCACAGCTTAAATATAAAAAACAGATCCTGGAAGAAGCTTTATTGAAATATGGAAATGTCAAAAGCCACTTTGTCAGAGACTTTCACCCATCTCCACTCATTTATGGCTATCGTACACAATGTAAATTACCTGTACAGGATTCTAGAGGTCATATGGTAACAGGTATGTATGTACCAGGCACAAACCATTTCCACCCAATCAAAAGATCCAGAATTCAATCAGAAGAATTAGAAAACGCTAGAATCAAGATCATGAAAATGGTAGATCGTTCCTATTTAAAAGCATATGATGATCGAAAAGAAAAAGGGTTACGCTACCTGGTATTACGTGTCATTGATGGTAAAATGCAATGTACACTTGTTACAGGAAAAGATAAAGTACACAAAGAACTTGTAGAAGAAATCATGTCAATAGATGGTATGACAGGTGTATTCCAGTCAATCAATACAGATAAAAAAGCAGTCGCAATCTTTGGAAGTGCGGTACATAAGCTCGCTGGTGAAGATACAATGCCAGTGAAAATCGGGGATATTACATTATCTTTAGCGCCAGAATCATTCTTCCAGCTGAATGTTGTGCAGGCACAGGAAATGTACAAAATGGCCGTCAGCAAGATTGATAAATGTAATACTCTTGTAGAAGCATATTGTGGAGTTGGTGCAATGAGTTTACTCGCACATAAGAAAGCAAAACACATTATTGGCATTGAATCCATCCCTTCTGCCGTTGCAAATGCAAATGAAAATGCAAAAAAGAACGGCATTGAAAATGCACAGTTTATCTGTGATGATGCGGCTGAAGGTTTAAAGAAGATTGTGAAAGAAAGAGAAGTTGATGTATTGCTTGTAGATCCACCTAGAAGTGGCATGGATGATAAGATGCTGGATGCAATTACACAGGCACTGCCTAAAAAGATCATCTACATTTCATGTAATCCATCAACACTGGCAAAAAACCTCAAAGTGTTAAAGCATAACTATCATGTCACAACAATCTTGCCATATGATTTATTCCCACATACACCACACATTGAATCCATTACTGTTTTAGAAAGAGATAACTATAAGAAGGATAAGTAATATGAAACAGGTTATTTTACAAGAAAACTTAAAACCCGTATCAACAATTGGAATTGGATGCATGCGTATTGCATCCATGAATGAAAAGGAAGCAGATACATTCATTCATACTGCATTAGATGCATCCATCAATTTCTTTGATGAAGCAGATATCTATGGCGGTGGAAAAAGTGAAGAAGTATTAGGAACCTTCTTACACAATTCTCCATCTGAAAGAGAAAAGATGTTTATCCAGTCGAAATGTGGTATTCGTAAAGGCTTCTTTGATTTCAGCAAAGAGCATATCTTGTCTTCTGTCGATGGTATTCTATCTAGACTCCATACAGATCACTTAGACTCCCTTCTATTACATCGCCCTGATGTATTGATGGATGTAAATGAAGTACAGGAAGCATTTGATGAACTCTATCAGTCTGGTAAAGTACTCGCATTTGGGGTATCGAATATGTCAAGTGGACACATGTCGTATTTATCCAAATATATTCATCAGAAACTCATCACAAATCAATTGCAGGTATCTTGTGCACATACACCAATCATTGATGCATTATTGCACGTCGATATGCATGATACATGGAGCGTAGATCATGATGGCGGTGTACTTCCTTACATGATGGAGAATGGCATTTCTCTACAATGCTGGTCACCACTACAAAAAGGATATTTTGAAGGTGTATTCTTAAATGATCCAGAGTACAAAGAATTAAACGACACATTAGATGCGATTGCTTCCAAATACAAAGTAGAAAAAGATACAATTGCCTATGCATGGCTATTAAAGATTCCATGTTCCACACAGGTAATTACAGGTACAACAAAACCAGAAAGAATTCTCTCTGCCGCAAAAGCAATGGATATCGATCTTACAAAGGAAGAATGGTATCAAATCTATACTAGTGCAGGAAATATCCTTCCATGAATCACAAATGTCATTCACTGAATGGCATTTTTTATTGGCTTTTCTCTAGCTGCCATGTAATAATTCTGTTATGAAATTGATTGTATTAAGTGACTCACATGGTTTAAAACAGCCACTGGCATATATTCGCTCTACCTACGAAGATGCGGACTGCATTATTCATTGTGGAGATATCTGTTTACCAAAGGAATATGCAAAAGGAATGATTGTCGTTGCGGGAAACTGCGATAATCCAGCATGGTACCCAAATGGAGAAATCATTGTATTAGAGAATCATAGGATCTTGATTCTACATGGACACGTTCTATTCTCTTCTTCCTTTGTAAACAAGGATGCAATTGTACGCTGTGCAAAAAGAAACGACTGCGATATTGTTTTCTTTGGACACTCTCATGTGTACTGTGATGAAATCATTGATGGGATTCATCTCTACAATCCTGGATCAATTACACAATCCCGTGATGGATCACAGCCAAGCTACATGATCGTTACATTAGATACGAATTCATGTGAAGCAAAACGCATGACATACCAGCCATATCAATAAAACAGAAGCAAATAATCTTCTGTTTTTTCATACATCGATCTGAATGATATCCTGGATTGCAATGACAGTTCCACTTTCTAATTCCACACCACCAAATTCAATTTTCTTTACATGCTCACTAAGCGTTTCATACATGCCACCATCTTTCAAATAATCTTGAACAAAATATGTAATTGTAACATATGGGTGAGAAGAAATATTTTCTTTTAATGCCTGCAATTTAGTATCAATGATTTGTTTTTCATCATCCGATAATTCGGTCTGTTCTACAGTAATTCTTCCATTTTCCTGAATCGTATCTTTATACCCATCCAACGCATCAAAACTCGCAAACTGTGCTGCACGCTGTGCCATAGATAATGCTTTATGTTGAGAAAGTGGACGTTCCATGTTTAAAAGATCATCATAGCGATGTGGATCATTCTGATCTTTAGATACATACTTCATGCCTTATGTCCTCCAATCTGTGCATTTCTTAATTTTGTCGTAGCACCTTCTGTTAGATCAATTCCCTTCAGTACTGCATTTTTTCCATACTTCTGCTTGATTTTCAAAATTGCTTCTTCCGCCTTTTTCTCGCTTTCATCTTCTTCAACAGGCTGCCTGTCAAACAAGCTTGTCTGCTGGTATTGTGCTAATGATGCATTTTTAATATTTGCCGCACTTAAAGTAATTCTTCTAATAAGCAAAGAAGGATTCACTTTTGCTTCATATATTTTCATGCATGCCATAATCAATTTAGAAGTCGTAGAAGTACGTACATCAAACCGATACGATCCATGTGCTGATTTGGGAAGCTCTCTTCCATACCAGTCCGTAACAACTTCACCTGTATAATTTGTTGTCATAGAAGAAATATCATAGCCAACAGTTAATATAATACTTTCCGCATTTACATGATTCTGAATGAGTTTCAATGATAATTGTTCACACATCTCTTTGGCAATGATTTTCCCTTTTTCATATGTATATGGCTCTGATAAGACTTGTCCAATCCCGCAGGAATGGTTCGATGGTCGATATGCTTTGATATCCTTTATTGTACACGTTTCTATTCCCCATGCGTGATCAATCAATAGTTCCGCATTGATTCCAAACATCTGATACAGAAGATCTTCATTATAGTCATCTTCATATTTACCAACAGAACATCTCGCAATATCTCCCATCGTTAAAATACCTGCATTCTCCAGTCGTTTTGCGATGCCTTTTCCAACACGCCAGAAATCCGTTAATGGTCGATGTGTCCATAATAATTTACGGTATGAATACTCATCCAACTCCGCAATTCTAACGCCATCTTTATCTGCAGGAATACGTTTCGCAACAATATCCATTGCACATTTACATAAATACAGGTTACTTGCGATACCTGCTGTTGCGGTAATTCCTGTTTCCTTTAATACTTCCTGAATTAATTTTCTCGCAAAATCATGTGCGTTCATGTGATAGATTTTCAAGTAATCCGTTGCATCAATAAATACTTCATCAATGGAATATACATGAATATCATCTTTTGCGATATAGCGAAGATAGATTTCATAAATACTTGAAGAATATGCAATATATGTTGCCATTCTAGGCGGTGCAATTAAAAAATCCAGTTTTGTATATGGATCTTTCAATTCATCATCATACATACTGGAAGCAAGAAATGGCTGATGCTGAATTTTTCTTGCGCGCTCTTCGTTGATTTCTTTCACTTTCGCTCTAACTTCAAATAATCTAGCTCTGCCACTGATGCCATATTTCTTCAGCGATGGAGAAACCGCCAGACAAATTGTCTTGTCTGTTTTTGATGCATCCGCCACAACGAGATTCGTTTTCAAAGCATCCAGTCCTCTTTCCTGACACTCACAAGAAGCATAGAATGATTTCAGATCAATTGCGATATATGTTCTATTTGTCTGCATATGCAGTATCATATCATATTTAGTTTTGCTAAAATGGATATATGAATTACGAATGTACGAACACATCCATAACATTTCACAACACAGATTGTTTTGAAACGATATTGGATTTTCTAGAACACTATAAACAGTCAAAAAAGAATCGCTATCTTTTATTATTAAACAAGCAGTTATATTTAAATGACACTGTCGTAAAAGATATTCATGAAAAGATTAATGGAAAAGATATTAAACTGTTACTAGACAAACATGACATTGACTGGGTCATTGGAAAAAAGCCATGTATGGTTCTATACAAAGATGATTTTATTTTAGCAGTACATAAGGATGCAGGATGTATTATTCATGGAGAAGAAAATGATCAGGATTGTCTCAATGCACAAGTTGCAAGATACTTCAAAGACAATAACATTCATACTTCAGTACGTCCTCTGCATCGCTTAGATAAAGATACGACAGGTATTGTCTTGTATTCATTGATTCCTTTCTTTCAGCCATATTTAGATCAGGCAATGGAAGAAAAGAAAATTCATCGTGCGTATCTTGCAGTCACGTATGGAAATAAAAAAGCAGGTGCGTGCTTTGATATTCATAAGGCAATTGGAAAAGATCGACATGTATCAAATAAATATCGTATTTCTTCAAATGGAAAAGATGCATTGACACATGTTGAAATCATTGAGAAAAAAAAGAATTATGAACTTGTTCGCTGTATCTTAGAAACAGGGAGAACACATCAGATTCGTGTGCATCTTTCTTCAAATGGTTTACCAATCGTGAATGATCCAATGTATGGAAAACCATCCAGAGATTTTAAAAAAATGGGATTATTTGCTTATCAAATTTCATTTTTTGACCCAGTCAATGAAAATAAAATAAATATTTCAGATAAATTTTTAAAAGATTACTTATTTTTTGATTTTTGTAACAATGTAACGAACAAAAAGTGATTATAATATGTTCATTCAAAATTTGGGAGGAGAAAAGCAATGAAGTATGATTTTGAATCAATTTTAGACAGAGCTGGAAAAGATGCAATCGCTGTTGACTTACCTACAAATCAGGCTGGTGCATTTAAAGATGTCAAAAGAAAAGAAGGCTTTGATGTCATTCCTATGTGGGTTGCGGATATGAATTTCCCAGCATGCCCTACAATCGCAGAAAGTATCATTGAAAGAGTAAACCATCCAACATATGGTTACTTTGAACCAAGAGAAGAATACTTTGACAGTATCATTCAATGGCATAAGACAAGAAATAATGTGGAAGGCTTAGAGAAAAAACACATTGGATATGAAAATGGTGTTTTAGGCGGCGTTATTTCTGCTTTGAATGTACTGGCTTCTAAAGGTGATAATGTTTTATTAAATTCTCCAACATATATTGGTTTTACACACGCACTTGAAAATAATGGTTATAACATGGTCTTATCTCCTCTGAAATTAGATGAAAATAATGTCTGGAGAATGGATTATGAAGATATGGAAAAGAAGATTGTAGAAAATCATATTCATGTTGCGATCATCTGCAGTCCATATAACCCATGTGGAAGAGTCTGGGAAAAAGAAGAACTTGAAAAAGCAGTTGCATTATTTGAAAAGCATAACGTATGGATCGTTTCAGATGAAATCTGGTCAGATATTATCTTAGACGGCAACAAGCATATTCCAACACAATCTGTCAATGCATATGCTAGAACACATACAGCCGCAATGTACGCACCAAGCAAGACATTCAACCTTGCAGGGCTGATTGGTTCTTACCACATTATTTACAACGACTGGCTAAGAGACCGTGTTGAAAAGGAATCTTCCCTTTCACATTATAATTCCATGAATGTTCTTTCTATGTATGCTTTGATTGGTGCATACAAGAAAGAAGGTTATGAATGGGCTGATGAACTTTGTGAAACTATTACTGGCAATGTCAACTATGCCTATAATTTTATCAAAGAAAACTTCAAAGGCGTCTCATTAGCAAAGCCACAGGGAACATATATGTTATTCATTGACTGTGAAAAATATTGTAAAGAAAATAATGTTGATATTGAGACAATCCTTCATAAAGGATGGGAATATGGCGTATACTGGCAGGATGGCAGACCATTCCATGGACCTTATTCCATTCGTATCAATCTTGCTTTACCACTCTCTAGAGTCAAAGAAGCATTTGACCGTTTAAAAACATATGTATTTTAAAAAATAGCACAGTGTGCTATTTTTTTGGCTATATTAGCAAAATGGTGAATTCAAGAAATAGAATAAATGAAAAGATCATCT